>Ga0180007_10000266_pt1 | contig 94235 bp, 95 predicted proteins | sample MM_PC_MetaG_FD_121122 | JGI IMG/M metagenome (GOLD analysis project Ga0180007, IMG submission 121122) | Groundwater microbial communities from the Aspo Hard Rock Laboratory (HRL) deep subsurface site, Sweden - MM_PC_MetaG | ecosystem: Environmental > Aquatic > Deep subsurface > Groundwater...
AACAAGTCGAGAAATATATTGAGGAGCAATCCGAGGAAAGATAATTATTAGGTCAAGCTCCGATGCTTGGCATCGGAGTACTCAAAGGCGCTTGACAAAAAACAATAAAGTTATAAGATAGTAATGTTTTGAACTATAAACAAATAAACAGACGGAGGAAGACAAATGTCGGGACTGGAAAAATACTGGACTGACTCTTCAGAAATGGCATTCCTTGACGAAAAATCTAGACCAAGGCAAATAAGAGTTTTACTTCCAGATGGACGAGGCAGTAGTAAAGTCCAAGTTATTGGACCAACTTTGGAAGCAAATCAATTTTTTGCCGTACCTTTTGAGAAGGAAGGTGCATCTCTTGTTGCCAGGATTGTCTGGCGAGGCATAGAAATTAGAGGGTATATTGAACCAGTTTCAATACCCCCGGATGGAACTCGACCTACGGAGTACAAATTTATTCCTCATCACATCACAGACGAGATGATCAACGAGTGGAGTAAATTAACCATAAGTTGCGGACTACTGGGTTAATTCCACCATCTTATCATGGCAAATCAATTGTAAATAAACCATCTTAACTCTGTTTCAGGTTTTGATGATTTTTTTATTATCAGAGAAACCGAACGGCTGGTTATTATTTTATATAACTAGCTTTTATAACAGAAAATTCAATCGCATGTTTATCATCCAACACTAGCAAAAAATCAGAGCCTTCCATTGACTCCAAATTTATTAATAATTTATTTAATGAAATAGTTCCAACTTCAACATAAATATTTCTTTCTCCTTCTTTATAAACTCCTAAATCAGCTCTGCCTTGATTCATAAATTATTTTCTTTCATAAAATTTTAATCTAAATCTTTACCACTATGGAATTTGCTATGAATATCTTTTAATTTTTTTGATACTACATGAGTATAAATTTGGGTAGTCAAAATACTCTTATGGCCTAAAAATTCCTGAACTGTTCTTATATCAACACCTTTACCAAGCAAATCTGTGGCAAAACTATGTCTCAAGGTATGAGGTACGGTGTGAATTGGAATCCCAGCTTTGATAGCATATTTCTTAACAATATTTTCTATGGATTTTGTGGTTAAACGCCAATCACTTAATTTTGGACCTTTATAATGAATAAATACTGCTCCTTCATCATCGTTTCTGCTATTAAGATATTTTCTTAACCAGTACAGGGCTCTTTCGGAAAAATAAACAGGCCTTGGCCTGTTACCCTTACCAATAATACTAATCTCAAGATTCTTTTGAGCAGGGGGAAAATGTAATTGATTTCTATTCAAAGAAACAAGTTCAGCAACTCTCATCCCGGTTGAAAATAAAACTTCTAGTATACATCGATCACGTAAGCCAGTTATGGTCTTAATGTTAGGGGAGAGGAGTAATTTTTCTATTTGTTCCAATTGTAAAAATTTAATGGTTTTTTCCTCTGATTTTTTGGATAATTTAACTTTATCCGAAGGTAAAGATGCAATATTTCTCTCCGCAAAATAACTTAAAAGATTCCTTAAACCAATAAGACATTGGTTTTGAGAAGATTTTTTTAAAGCCTCTCCTGATACTTTATTGATATTTTTGGATAAAAAAACTCTGTATTTCCAAATATGGTCAGGGGATAACTCATGCGGCTTTAAGTTTCTATTATTAGTTAATTCCAGCCAATTATAAAACTTATTAACAAAACGACTATAAGTTTCTTGACTTTTATTACTTAAACCTTTTTCTACCGCTAAATATTCAAGAAAATCAGCTAAGTATTTGATTATTGGCTTATTGCTCTTTTTTAGTGCCATATTATACTTCTATAAATCTACATTATGCGAAGTATAGTCTTATTTAAAATTTAGCTTCTTTTATCAACATTGTCAACCCCCTACTTATAAATAACCTGATTCTCTACTCTTAAATTAATGTACTGAACCTTAGTTAAATCTATCTTACTCTCTTCTAAAGATCTTTTTAATTTATAAAATTGTTCTGCTAAAGTTAACTCAGTATTAAGATGAATCTCAAATCCCTGTTTGGTGACTACCTTAAGATAATTGACTTCTGGGCCATCCATTCTAAAATGGTCTATTTCTACCTCCGGAATATTAAAAGTGCTAAAATCATCAAAAATTTCGGAAATTAAATGAATAAAAGACAAACTAATAACCTGCTCATTAAGATAAGCCGGCGTGTTGGAATTATCATAAATAACCGGCATATTGGCATTGACCAGTTCTTTAGCGGCAAATTCTTTAACTAAAACACCTTGGAGATTCATCAAATAATACCTTTCATTAGTCACCCAGATTAACTGGCCCACTCTTTCGGTAATATCAATATTAATAGTGTGAGGAATTTTTTTACTGATAGTTAAATCCGCTAAAGGGTATCTTTCCTGAAAATCCTTTCTTATTAGTTTTTTGTTTAGAAGAAAATAGTTATTTTCGGGAAAAATAAAAAAATTCCGTTTTGCCAAAGAATTTTTAATCATCTCTTCTATTTCCTCGCTCGCTAGATTAATATTCCCCTGTAAATTTATATTATTAATACGAAAATTATCGCTAAAATAGAAAAAATAAACCAGATACACTATAACAGCCAAAATAATAAATAATGACACTTTACGTCTTAACTTGCTTGACTGTTCACTTAAATATTCAAAAAATCTTTTGCTTTTAAGCTTTTTAGGATAATCATGCTTAACAGGATATTTTTTTGAAGGTTGGTAAAAATCCATAAGTTTTACAGCGGCCCTTTTTTGCTTTGATGAGCTTTAAGCCCTAATTCAATTATTTTATCTAAAAATTGGGCAGGAACAAGCCCTGCTTCTGCTGCCTGATGAAAAACCATGGTAGAAGGCGTAATACCCGGTAAAGTGTTGGGTTCTAAAACAATACAACGATCTCCGGAAACAAACATGTCAATACGAGGATAACCCACTAATTTTAAAAGCTGACAAACTTTAACGGCAGTTGCCTGCGCCTTTTTAGTTAATTCTTCTGATAATTCAGCTGGAGTGATCATTTCCGCCCCGCCCGGTAAAAACTTATCCTCCAATGTCAAATAACCCAAGTTTCTGCCCCAAGGAGTTTCAGTAACTGGCAAAGCTTCCAGTTTTTCATTGCCTAAAACTGAAACAGTGATTTCCTTGCCTAAAATCCTCTCCTCTACCAAAATTATCTCATCCCACTTAAAAGCTTCTGTTATAGCTGTTATTAACTTCTGGTCATCTTTTTGTTCAATAATACCAATAGCAGTACTACAACCTTCACGCGAAGGTTTTATCACTAAAGGATAACCGATTTTATCTTCTATTGATTTAACGACTTCTGCCTGACTCTTCTGCCATTCTATAAACTTAAGCGGCATATATTTAGGCACTTCAATACCTCCGCTTTGTAAAATCTTTCTTTGAGTAAACTTATCTGAACCTAAAGCAGAACCTAAAACACCAGAGCCGTTATAAGGAATGTCTAACAGTTCAAGCAAACCTTGCAAACAGCCGTCCTCCATATATTTTCCGTGTCCAATAACAAAAGCAAAATCAATTATCTCTTTTAATTTTTCATAATTGATGTTTTCTGCCTGACTTTTAAGCAAACGTTGCAAATCCTCTGTTTTATTCTGTAAAATCAATTCTTCATTAATCTGCCAGAATTTTAAATCGCTATCAATAAATATTGGTATAACTTCGTACTTTTCTTTATCAAGCTTTTGGTAAACATTTCTGCCGCCTTCCAAAGAAACTTCTTTTTCCGAGGAAGAGCCGCCAAACAACACCCCTACTCTTAATTTTGTTGGACTGATCATAAGCGTCGCAAAATATTAATTAGATAATAATATTCAAGTACTAGTTACCGATTACTGATTACTAGTTACTGATTACTATTATAATTACAACGGCCCTTTCTTATTCTGATGATTTTCTAAAGCAAGTTCAATCAATCTAGTTAAAAAATCTTTGATATTAAATCCTGCCTTGGCTGCCTGATGAAAAGTCCAGGAAGAAGGCCCCATACCGGTGGAGGCAGCTGAATTAGGGTCAGTAATATAAACTTTACCATCCACCACAAAACCGTCAATACGCGCGTAATTTCTGCAGTTTAAAGCTTTAAAAGTTGCTACACATTGCCGCTGTATTTCTTCAATAATCCCCTGCTCTATTTCCATCGGCGTAATTTTATTAGAAGCACCAGGTAAATATTTATCATTATAAGTAAAAATTTCATCCTGATGAATTGTTTCGGTCGGTAAAAACGCCTGAGGATCTTCATTTCCTACCACAATACAGGAAAATTCCCGACCTAAAAGATACGGTTCAATCAATATTTCCTGATCATATTTATTCGCTTCCTTAATTGCTGATAAAAGTTGGTCCTGATCTTTAACCACTGTCACTCCAAAAGTAGAACCTTCGCGGGTTGGTTTGATTACCAAAGGAAAGTTAAATTCTTTTTCTATTTTCTTTCTGATTTTGGACTCATCTTTTTGCCACTCGTTAATATGAATAACCTGATACTTGGGTATATTAATATTATTATAAGCTGCCATAATTTTTCGTTGCACACCTTTATCCATTCCCAAAGCAGAAGCTAAAACTCCTGAACCAGTATAAGGAATCCTTAACAGTTCCAGCAAGCCCTGCAAACAGCCGTCATCTCCATATTTGCCGTGAGTGATTAAAAAAGCCAAATCTATTAAATCTTTTAACTTTTCATAAGCAATCTTTTCACCAAGTTTTGCTAAGCGCTCTTCAATTTCTTTGGTAGTATTTCTGATGATTAAAACTTCTGGTATTTCCCAAAAATCAAAATTTCTGTCCCAGTAAAGAGCAACTGGTACAAATTTACTTTGATCAATATTATTAAAAACATTTCTGCCGCCAGCCAAAGAAACTTCTGCTTCTGCAGTTTTTCCTCCAAAAATAATGCCAATTTTTAGTTTCTCGCTCATTTAATAATTCTGGGAATTAAAGGATTAATTCTGGTGACGATTTCATAATTAATAGTACCAACTTTATTAGCTAATTCTTCAGCGCTAATAACCTCACTCCCCTGCTTGCCTAATAAAACTACTTCATCGCCCACCTTAACATTTTTAATATTATCTACTTCCACCATTGTTAAATTCATGCACACTCTGCCTCGCACTTTACATCTTTGACCGTGAATTAACACTTCTCCTTTATTAGAAAGATGACGATCATAGCCCTCCCAATAACCTATTGGTAAAATTACCAGTTTCATCTTTTTAGCTGATTTAAAAGTTCTGCCATAACCGATAGTTTGACCTGGGGAAATATTTTTAACTTGAATAATTTTTGTCTTCCAGGTCAAAGCTGGTTTTAGATTATATCCTTTTTTAATTGCTTTGCCGTTTTCCAAAGACCATAAACCGTACAATGATATACCTAACCGTATTAAATCAAAATGATACATTTTATCAAGTAAAGTTGCAGCACTGCAGGCAGTGTGTTTTAAGGGAATAAAAATATGATGTTTTTCTAATTTTTGAATTAACTGATAAAAAATTTGTGTCTGCTTAATGGTAAATTTTTGATTCACTTCTTCTGCCGTTGCATAATGAGTAAACAAACCTTTGATGTTTATTTTTTTATAACTTTGAGCGTCCCTAATAAAAGACAAAACTTTATTTACTGGTAAACCAATTCTGGAAGTTCCAGTATCTACTTTAAAATGAATTTTGGCACGCTTATTTAAACCTTCAGCTATTTTATTGATAAATTTTAGTTGTCTTAAATCATAAACCGTTAAGCTAATGCCTTTTTTAATTGCCTCTTTAAACTGTTTTCTATTTAAATCATAATAACTTAAAACTAAAATTGGTTTTTTAATATTTTTGTTTCTTAACTCCAATGCCTCTTCTAAATTTGCCACACCAAGCCAGTCAACCTCTTTTGTCTTATCACAAATTTTAGCTACTTCAAAAAAACCATGGCCATAAGCATTGCTTTTGACTACCGCCATTAAGCAAACTTTAGAACCAATTATTTTTCTGAAAATCTGCAAATTATGACGGATGGCTGATGATTCTATTTCTAACCAAGAATTAGTGTATTTCATTGTTTATATTTTACTCTCCAGTTAACCGATAGCCAGACTATCGGCTGTCAGGGAAAATAAATTTTAAAAATATTTCATTAAACCTTCAATATTTTTACGGCGATGATTAACTTGATTATATTCTTCTTCGGTTAAATCCATTAAATATTTATCAAAAGTCTTCTCAATAAACAAAGCCCTAAAAGGAAGGCCTTTAGGATAATTGGGATTATATTCTTCAGTTAAATATCCTTCTATAGAATTCTTCACGGTATAAATTTCAGATTCTGATTTCACTAAACAAAGAACTGTGGTTAAACGTGCTGTTCTTTGTTCTTTAGGAATCTCTTTTATTTTTTCTCTTAAATATTCAATCAGTTCTTCATCGCTTGCTTCATGCCCCAGCCATCTTCTGGATTTTACACCCGGCTCACCATTTAGATAATCAATATTAAAACCACCATCTTCAGCAATAGTAGGTATTTTACTTAACCGATAATAAAATAAAGCTTTTTCTCTGGCGTTTTCTTCGTAAGTAGCTTTGGTTTCATCTGCTTTATCATTTATCTTTAAATCTTCCAGTGTTTCTGCTTCAATACCCTTGGCTGATAAAACTTTAAGATAATCTTTTAATTTAGCGGGATTATATGTTGCTAAAAGTACTTTCATAAACCTAAATCATCAGCAATGTTTTGCATAGCTGTTAAACCGATTTTAATAAACTCTTCCAAAGAAACATTAATATCTTCAATTGATTTAATGGCCTGGCGATTTGCGCCAGCCGCAAAACGAGGTTCTTTAAAACGTTTTAAAATAGATTCCGGTGATAAATCAGCAAGTTTTCTGGATGGCAACACTAAAACAGCAGCAGTAATCAAACCGGTTAAAGGATCAACTGCAAACAAAGTCTTATCCATTAATGACTGCCGAGGCAGATTATGCATTTCATTATGGACTTTTACTGCCTGTACAATTTCTTCTGTTAAACCCAGCTCTTTTAACATTTCCGCTCCTTTTAAACTGTGTTCTTCTGGGTTATCCTTTGTTTCTTCGTAATCAATATCATGTAATAACCCTGCTTGCGACCAGCTTTCAATATCCTGGTTTAAATGCTTAGCTATGGCTTTCATCATCGCTTCCACAGCTAAACAATGCTTAATAAGATTTTGACTTTGGATTTTCTCTTTAACTAGCTGTAAAGTTTGTTCTCTGGTCATAATAAAAAATCAACTGAAATTTATAATTGACAATTATTTAAGATGTTGGTTTTAAAGTAGGAAATAAAATAACCTCTTTAATGTTATGAGTATCAGTTAAAACATTTACTAATCTGTCTATGCCAATGCCCAAACCTACAGTTGGCGGCATACCGTATTTTAATGCTTCTACAAACTCGTCATCTTTTTTCATGCTTTCTTTATCGCCTTTTTGGCTAAGCGACTGTTGAAACTTAAATCTTTGTTCCTGCTCCAACGGATCATTTAACTCGCTAAAACCATTCATTAATTCTGTCTTACCGCCAACAATCAACTGGAATCTTTCCACGTAATTTGGTCTGGCTTTTAATTTTTTGGACAAAGGTGAAAGTTCAATGGGATGATTAATAAGAAAGGTTGGATTTATTAATTTTGGCCTGACAAATTCTTTATATAATTCATCTGCCAGCTTTCCTTTGCCCCATGATTTATCAATTTTTATTCCTTTGTCTTTGGCTGTTTTAACTAAACTTTCAGCATCATGCTTATCTAAATCAATACCGGTTTCTTTTAAGATAACATCACGGAAATCAATCTTTAAAAACGGCTTTTTAAAATCTATTTTTTGTCCGGCGTATTCAATTTCGGTTTGGCCGTTTATTTCTTTTACCATTTCTTTCATTAATTCTTCCACAAATTCCATTAAAAAATTATAATCTTTATAAGCCCAATAAATTTCTATCTGGGTAAATTCCGGATTATGAGCATAATCAATACCTTCATTCCTAAAACAGCGGCCAATCTCAAAAACTTTTTCCCAACCGCCGATAACCAGTTCTTTAAGAAAAATTTCCGGCGCAATTCTTAAAAACAAATCTGTCTTTAATGCTTGATGATGGGTTTTAAAAGGCAAAGCAATAGCGCCAGATGCCACAGCTTGTAAAATGGGCGTATCAACTTCTAAAAATCCTTGTTTAATAAAATGATTTCTAAGATACTGGATTATCTTGCTTCTTTTATAAAAAATATCCTTAACTTTGGGATTAGCTAAAAGATCCAAATATCGTTTGCGGTAACGGGTTTCCACATCTTTTAAACCGTGCCATTTTTCCGGCAAAGGCAAAAGCGCTTTGCTAAGCAAAGTGAATTTTTTGACCAGTATTGTCTTTTCTCCCCTTTTAGTCACAAATAATGTTCCGGCAAGCTGAATAAAATCTCCTACATCAAAACTGTCAGTAAAAAACTGATAATCTTTTTCGCCTATCTCATCCTTTTTAAAATATGCCTGGATTTTATTGCTTTGATCTTCCAAAACCGCAAAACAGGAACCGCCATGCAGTCTAATAGCCCGTAACCGGCCAACAACAGAAACTTTCTGCTGACTCTTTTCTAATTTTGGAAAATCAGCCAAAAGCTGCTTGACTGAATGCGAAAAATCAGCAGTGGCAGGATAAGGATCAATCCCCTGCTTTTTAATTTTTTCTAGACGTTTTTGACGAATTTTATACTCTTCTTTAGGATTTATTTTTTCTTCCATAATGGAATAATTATAGCTAAAAAAACCACATCTAACAAGTTATAAAACTGTTGACAAAGATTAATTTATATGATATAAATAAATATTCCTTGTAAATTACAAATAATACAAATTGCACAATACAGGAGATGAACAATGGAATTTCTATCTTTGATAACCATCGGAGACGGTCGTTTTCCAAATGTCGAAAAATTCATCGAAGCTCTGGAAAAAGAAAACAATCGCCTCACTACCTGGGCAAGACAAATATTTGAACAAGACTTCCAACTATCAACAAAAAAAATTGAATTTCGTCTTGCTCAAAAATCTATTGCTGAAATTGGCTTTCCTGAAGGAGCTGCTTTTCAGCAAATTCAGGGAGGAATTGAACGGAAACTCTGTCCTGCTAAAGTAGCTGGTGAAGTGGCTCTGAAATTACGTTTGTGGTATAAGGAACAGCCAAACGGCGAAACCCTTTTCCTTGCTATGGAGCCAATTGGGGATTTTTCTGGCAAACCCCAAATTTTCTGCATCAAGTGCGATGCTGGTCAGCGTTGGCTTACTATAGAGAATGCTGATCCTGAACGCATTTTTCTGCCAAGCGATATCTTTATTCTTTTCCGTTAGTAACTCCCAAAATTAGCACAATCTCAAAGCTCCGCGCTATCAATGGTGCGGAGCTCTTTATTTTTCCAAGAAAAACTATAATTGGTTTATCTTGGCAACTGTTTTTTCCGATATTTAAAATAATACTTTAACCAGCTTTGTAAATGTATTCTGCCTGATTTTTTTAAAATGCCGCCAAAGCCAGCTGCCACTGCTGAATCCCGCTGATGATAATGAATGACTTCTGCTTCAGCCACATACCAAACTTCATAATTCTTTTGCCAAAACCGGCGGCACCAATCCAAATCCTCTATATACATAAAATATCTTTCATCCAACAAACCAACTTCCTTTATAAATTCTTTCCTGACCATTAAACAAGCGCCATAAAACCAATCAACCTTTTGATTTGACTGATGATCCCAGTCTTTCATTAAATAATAATCAACCCATTTTTGACCTTTTTTTGTTCTGGCTAAAAAAGTACGGCGATAAAAAGGCAAGCGCCAGTCTGGAAATCTGCTGCAACTGTATTGCAAAGTCCCGTCCGGATTTAATAATTTCGGTCCGCAAATACCTGCAGACGGGTGATTATCCATAAATTCTATCATCTTTTCTATGGCTTGATCTAAAATCAAAATATCCGGATTTAAAATTAAAAGGTATTTACCTTGCGCGCTTTTAATAGCTAAATTATTACCGCCAGAAAATCCCAAATTATGCCTGGCTTCAATCAGCTTAATATCAAAATAATTATTCTTTAAATATTCAACCGAGCCGTCTGAAGAGTTATTATCAACTACAATAACTTCATAATTAAAAGGTAAAGATAAACCCTTGATTGCTTTAAGACAATTTTTAACTAAGCCAAGTGTTTTGTAGTTTAAAATTATTATTGATAAATCCATAATTATTAATTAATTTTGGCAAGGGTTAATGTCAAAAGACCTTTTAAAAATTTCATCATCATGCTTTTTTGTCCTGATTTCACTTTCCGGGTATGTGAAATTTTGGCATTAAGATCATACATGGCACCAATAATTCTTTCTAATAACACTAAATGGCATTTTTGATAAAAAAGTTTTGGCTGCTTTTTTTCCTTTACTGGAGCATGAACATAAACTAAATTAAAAAATTTCTGCAAATACTCAAAATGTTCCTTAAATTTGAGATAATCACTTTTGGAAAAATTAAACCATTGCGGCCAAAAAAGCCAGCCAAGATCATAACCCCAGACTCTGCGACCAACGCCCGCCAAATCAATAAGACCGACTTTACTTTTAGGCATGGCTAATAAATTATCATGAGAATATTTCCATTTACAAGGATAAATTTTTTGCCAAAAGAAGTTGTATTGCTTGCCGTTAATTATCTTTTCTACAACTATTCTTTCTGTAGAAGAGATTGACTTTTTAGCGTAACCATAAAATTTTAATATTTTATCCTTTTTTTGATATTTAATTGGCAAATGTTTTGATTCTACAATCTTTTGAAATTCCCAATGCGCTTTGATTAATCTTTTAAGCCATTGGTCATTAATAATCAATTTATTATATTTAGGTTTAGCTAAAAGATTACAAAATAATTTACCCGGCAAATATTCTTCTATTTCGTAATTTTCTTGGTGGTTAATTAGATAAACTTCGGGAATAATAAAATTTTTTCCAAGATAACCTTGAGGGAAAAAATTATCAAGACGATGTTCGCCCACTCTTAGAACAACTTTTTTATTTTGCCATTTTCCTAAAATTACATCTTTAGTTAATTCATGCTCATTAGTATCAAAAATTTTAAGAACTTTAATATTTTCCTTTTGACAAATTTGATTTCGTAAGCTGACTATTTTTTTATTCATACCATTTGGCTAATTCAGCCGCGCTTACTTTTCTAATCTCTTTAATGATAAATTTCTTTTTTTCTTTTATTTTTGCTTTTTCCTTAAAAAACATCCTTAACCCTTTTAATGTTGTTTGTTCAAACAGCAGAATAAAAATAAATTTTTTAAATTCATACCAAAAAATAGGAAAGAAAAACTTGACTAAGTTAGCGGTAAATTCATTCTTTAAAATTACCAGCAAATGATTTTTATAAGAATAAAGCTTAATCATTCTGTTTTTTTCCTTACGACTTTGACGTACGGCCTTGTCGCTCAAATCAACAGAACCTTTGACTGAACGGTGATGATAAGCTATGGCTTCCGGCAAATAATATGCTTTAAAGCCGGCTAACCTTAAGCGAAAAGCCAAATCAACATCTTCTTTGTAGGAAAAAAACAGTTCATCAAAATATTCATCATGTAAATTACCAACTTTGACTTTGATTTTTTCCAAAGCCGTGCGCCGATAAATTGGTAAAGCGCCGGAAACGCCGAAAATTTCTACTGTTTCTGAATATTGATTTTTATCCTTTTCGCCCTGACCTTTTTCTACTATTCGGTGATTTTTAAAAACTCTTAAGCCCAAGCTATCAATAATTTCTGTCTTTTGCTGATGGGGGAAATCCCATAACAATATTTTACCCGAAAGCGAAGAAGCTTGGGGATTCTTATCTAAAAAATCCAAAGCTTTGGCAAAATAATCCGGCTCCAAAATTACATCCTGATTAAGTAAACAAATGTAATCACTTTTGGTCCAGGCAATGCCCTGATTATGCGCTTTGGCAAAACCAATATTATCTTTATGGGTAATAATTTTAAAATGAGGATAATCTTCCTTAAAATAACGGACCGTATTATCAGAAGAACCGTTATCTATAACTAAAAAAGAAAAATCCTGAAAAGTCTGTTTGGCAATGGATTCCAAACAATAAGGTAAATATCTTTCAGCATTATAAGTAACTAAATTTATGGCTAATTTTACTTTATTCTCTGGCATAATTATTTTTAAAATAAAACAGCATGGCACTGAATAACAGCAGATAGCCGATTCCCAAAGGATGATTTAAATAAGGGCTAAAAATAGAAGTAACCATTAAAGCAAATAAACCTAATAAAAATCCGTAAATAACCACAAAAGATTGATCTCTACTCTTTAATAATTGCCAACTTTGCTGAATTATTTTACCACATAAAATTAAATAACAAAGCAGACCGATTAAACCGATTTTTAACCAGATATCCAAATAACCCCATTCAAAAGCATAAGTGGTATAATTTCCGTCTGGTGATTGTTGTCTGATTCTGGGATCATCACTTTGATAAGTAACTGTCTGACCAAAACCAGCACCTAAAAAAGGTTTATTTTTTATTTCTGACAGTAGCGGCGAAAGCTGGGCAATTCTGGAAGAACCAGCTGCTTCCTCGGTAGGGTCTTCTAATCTTTTTTCCATTAAACTGCCGGGAAAATTACCGCTAATCAAGCTTAAAAAGACCACTTCCAAAGCTAAAATTAAAACAAAGTAGATTGCTATTCTTAATAAAATGATGAATTTTGTCTTTAATAAAACTTTACAATTGATTAAACAAAAAACTAAAGCAACAATTAAACCTACCCAAAAACTTCTTGACTGGCTGACAATTAAGGCACTGGTAGTTAATAAAGCTATAATAAAAAGCCAACGTTTATCCTGTAGATTTAAATATTTCCTTCCGCCAATCACTAAAATAGCAAAAACTATAAAAAATCCTGCCAGCACATAAATTTGAGACTGAAAAAATATTCGGTAAACATTTTCTCCGGCCAAAGTAATCTCGCCTACACCGCTATCCCTGATCCATTTATAAAGTGCCCTAAGAGGTAATAATTGATGGGAAAAAATTACAAAAACTGCCAAGGTTTTTAAAGAAAGATAACTTACAGCAACAAGCAGTACTGTTAAAACCTTTCTCATAACACTGGTTGAAGAAATAACTTCAAAGAAAACCGGCACCAAGGCAAAAAACAGCCAACCATTAACATCAAAAAAAACATTATTAAAATCTTGATGAGCCAGGCCGTTAATTAAACCAATTAGCAAAAACAAAAATAAAACCAAGTAATAATATAAAAACTTGTTGTTAAGGGAAAAAAAGTTTGTTTGCCTGGTTTTTAAAAACTGATAAAACCAGATCGCCATAATTACTATAAACAAACCCATTCTTAAAGAGATACTTGCGCCTGCAATATCTAAAAAAAACAAATAACCTTTAGAGCCGACAAAAAGTTCTGCCAATAAAACAAACAAACCGTATTCTAATTTAATCAAGGAAACTAAAAAAGTTATTAAAATAATCAATAAAAAAACTGTGGTATTGAGCAATTTAACCTGCTGACCCCAAAAAGATAATAATTCAACAATTAAAATCAACAAAAAGACTAATTTAAATTCTTTACCGAATAAGTTATTTAGCATTCTTAAAAAATAAACTGTTAATTAAGGTTAAAAATAAACTAATTGGCGTTAATAAAAATATTACAATAAATGTTAAAAAGTTATGATGTTTCCTAAGATAATGCAGTCTGCTTAAACTAAAATAAAACTGTTTTTTAAAAGAATGGGTTTGTTTAAAGCTTTGACCGCCATAATGAATAATTTGCGCCGCCGGCGTATAAACCACTTTAAAACCGTGCTTTCTTGCTCTTAAACAATAATCAACTTCTTCAAACCATAAATGATACTTATCATCAAAATAACCTATTTCCTTAAAAACATCCCGGCGGATAATCATAAAAGCGCCCATTAATTGTTCCACTTCCTGAATTTGGTTATAATTCAAATCTTTGGCTAAATAACTTTTAAATCTTACCAGATGATGTAACTTAAACATCATGCCCAGTTGAACAAGAAAAGAAGGAAAACGACGAACCGAAGGCTGAATGGTTCTATCTTCATTTAATAATTTGCAGCCGGCTATTCCTACTTCTGGATTTTTATTCATAAATTCCACCATTTCATCTAAAGCATCGTCTATTATTTCTGTATCAGGATTTAAAAGCAAAAGATATCTACCCCCTGCTTTAGCTAAACCCTGATTACAAGCTTTGGCAAAGCCCAAATTCTTTTTATTGCTGATTAGGTTTACTTGAGGAAATTCCTGTTCTAACATTTCCTTTGTCTTGTCCGAAGAATTATTGTCAATTACAATAACCTGCTGACTATTTTCGCCAGCCGCTTGATAAATTGACTTAAGGCATCTTTTTAAATATTCCGAAACATTCCAGGAAACAATGATAATAGATAAATCCATAAATTATAATTTCTGGATAATTAAATCCAGCATTTTATCAATTCTTTTTAACCAGCTGTGATCTTCAATTATTTCCTTTCTTTTTTCCTTTAAAGCATCATCATCTTTTTGCTGGAGAATATTATTAAGACTGTCATCAAACGCCTGATAATCATTGGCAATACTTATGACTTCTTTAAACTCTGCCAAATCTGTCATAGCGGTAGTTACCACTGGTTTCGCGCAAGCCAGATATTCATATATTTTCATGGGGTTGGTAAATTTGGAAAAAGCATCAATTTTATGGGGAATAATACCCACATCAAACTGCTGGATATACATCGGCACTTCCTCATACGGCTTTCTGCCCAGTAAATGGACATTTTTAAATTGAGACAATCTTTGCTTGATTTTTTTATACCAAATCGGCCCGACAATCACAAATGTTTTTTCCGGATTATTTTTAAGTAAAAATTCAAAAAGATCAACATCAAATCTGTCCTGCACCGTACCAATATAACCGATGATCGGCTTAAGTAAATTACCAATATCCCGGTTAATGATGGCATAGTCGCGCTGATAATGTTTTAAATCAACGGCATTGGGAAATAAATGAACTTTTTCCCCGTGACTGAAAAGAGTTTTCTGCTGGGAAGAAACCAAAAAAATCAAATCAGCTTTTTCATTGATCACTTGATAATTTTTGTTAATAATATCTCTGAAATTTTTATAAGAAGGATGCTCAATCCAATTATCAACTGCGTCAAAAACAAATAATCTTGCCTTGATTTTTTCCAAATAGCCCACCTCCAAAGGATAATATGACCAGACAATAAAGTCTTCAAAATTTTGTTCTGCCAAAAATTTATTTAACTTTTGATAAAATTTTGTCTTAGAAAATTTCGGCAAGATTGTAGAATAAACAATGAGCTTTTCGTTAACCTCATAAATTTTACGATGCCAGTTTTTATGAAGTAATTTATGATTTAGATGCCCTAAAATATTCTCTTTGTAGTTTCTTAAAACTCGTTTATAAGTATGAGGAAGATAATCAACGGCAATAATTTTATTTACTCTTTCATCTTTTAATAAATTTTGTAAAATATGATAATTTCTGTTTTCCAGGCCCCTCTCCCATTCAGTAAAAGACGACATATTAAACATCACTATATTGATTTTTTTATTACTACTACTTGGCATATTGTTTTATTTTCTCCTTTAGTTTATGGCTTTGTTTTTGCCAGTTAAAATCTTCTACAACAATTCTTTGTTTAGCAAAACTTCCCATTTCCTTGGCTACTTCTGGATTATCTAATAAATAAATGATTTTTGAAGTAAGATCATTTACTTCATTATTTTTGACTAACAGCCCGGTTTTTTGATTAATAACTGCTTCGCTTACTCCCCTACTAGCAATAACTGGCAAGCCAAAACTGCCTGCTTCCAAATAAACTATACCAAACCCTTCCACATCCTCTTTTAACTCAAGTGTCGTCATAATAAATATATGAGAAATCGCATAATAATCAGGCAAATCATTATCACTAACATCTGTTAAAAAGATAACTTGTTGCTGTAATTTTAATTGATTAACTAATGATTGCAAGTTAAAAAGTTCAGGTCCCTGGCCAATAATCAGATAAATAACATCTGGATATTTTTCCAAAACTTTTGCCAAAGATTTGATCACTAATTCATGTCCTTTTCTTTTAACTAAACGTCCGACTGTTAATAATATTTTTTTATCTTCCAAGCGGTGTTGCTTTTTTAAATGCTGAATTTTTTCTGCCTGAGTTTTATTTTCTGCTGTTTGATAAATATTAGGACAGGGATAAATCAACGTAATTTTTTCTTCGGCAATATTTAAGTTGGTTAATTCTTTTTTAGTAAACAAGCTGTTAGTTGTTATAAAACTGGAAGCTTTTAAAACTTTTTGCATTAAGTTTTCTTTACGCGCTGACTTTTGCGGCAGCATTATATCCAGACCATGGGTGGAAACAAAATAAGGAACCTTAAAAAAATAATTTAAAAAATAGATAGCAGTGCCAACAGGTAAAACATCGCCCACCCAAATTAAATTTATTTTTTGCTCTTTAACAATTCTCTTTATTAAAAATATGAGCTTAAACCAGCTGGGCCAGAAAATTTTAAACAGTAATTCTTTTCTGATGATCTTAAAGTCTTGCTGCTGATCAAAGACAGAGGAATTTTTATGAGGGACAGTTAAAACAACAACCTCAATCCCCTCCTTAAAATTTTTGAGTAAATTATAATAATAGTTTTGCACTCCTCCTGTTTGAGGAGGAAATTCAAAAGTGACTAATAAAATTTTAATGTTTGCGGTCATAATCAACGTTTAAAAAATCCCTGGTAAATTAACTGAATATCATTTTTAGTAAAACCCTTTAATAAATATAAAATTCCGGTATAAATAACAACGCCCACAGGAATCAAAATAATAAAATTAACAAATGTTTCTAAATAAATAATTGCCAAAAACATTATTAATCCGGAAACAAGAATGCGTAAAAAGTTATCAACCAAAAATTTAAAACTATAACTGATTATCTGCCTGGCTGCATACATTTGCAGGATAAACATGATTAAAGTACTGATACTGGAAGCAATGGCTGCACCCAGATAACTGAATTTAGGGATTAAAATAAAATTTAAAATGATATTTATGACCATGACCACGCCAATATGCACGGTGTTTCTAGTCTGACGGTTACAGGCATTAAGTAAAGAACCCAAGGGAAAGTTTAAAAATAAAAAGACCAAGCTCAAAATTAAAATTTGCAACGGCAAAATAGAAGGAGAAAACTGATTAGTGTAAACTTTTATCATCAAAGGTTTAGCCAAAGCAATCACGCCTAAAGTCACAGGGATTGCCAGCATTCCCAAATAAACCATTGATTTTTCAAAAGTCTTCTTCAATAACTCCCGGGAATTAATAAAATATGAAGCAAAAGCCGGATAAAGAGAAGCCACAAAAGCCATGGGTATAAACTGCAAAGAAAAAGTGATTTTATAAGGAATACTATAATAACCCAGAGCGGTTTCGTCAACCAGCTGTTTTAATAAAACTGTATCAATATAACCGTACACTCTGGTAAAAATTGCTGCCAAAGCAAAAGGGATGGTCAAAATCAATAAAGATTTAATGAGCCATCGTTGGGGTTTAGCTGTAAACTTAAGTTTTAATTTAGCTTTTATTAAAATTGCTGAATAAATAAGATTAAATAAACTGGCTGCTAAAATCGCCAAAATCAATATTCTTAAATCATGAGTCAAACTAATAATGACAAATCCCAAAGCCGCTAAAATCACTTGGAAAATAATAGTGCCTAAACTTTCAAATTTTAAATTATGATGCCCGCGTAAAAAGGCGTAAAAAGTCAAAGTAAAAGAATCCAGCACCATAATAATACCGGCCAAATAAACCAGCTGACGAACTAAAACATTGCTTTCAATCAAGTTGATTAGAATTACGACAACCGCGTAAGTCAAAACAGCCAACGGCAACTTGATTGACAAAGCCGAAGCTAAATAATGCTGGCTTTTGGCCTGATCTTTGGAAACTTCCCTAATTAAAACATTGGATAAACCAATATCAATGATGACCGCGAAAATGGTGGTAAAAAAAAGAGCGAAGGTATAATTACCCAAGTCACCTGCTCCGATTTTCACCGCAATGTAGGAAAAGTAAACGAAAGAAATCACTTTCTGCAGTACCAAAGCCAAGGTATAATAACTGGTATTGCGGGCGATTTTAAAGTTTTGTTCAGACATTAAATAATAAAAAAATATTCCTGAATTGACTTCAAGATTATACTAAAAATCACCATAATTGTCCATTAAAGAATAAATAATTATGATCAGAATGGGCTTCTAATTCCTTTTAAATGCGGATTGGTAACCTGCGTGTAACCTTGGGTTGTCTTTATGTTCTGATGACCTAAAAGCGTTTGTAAATATCTTAGATCAACTCCCTGTTCCAAAAGATGAGTGGCAAAACTATGACGCAAAGAATGAAAAGTAGCCGATTTGGCGATGCCCGACAACCGCAAAGCATTGGCAAAAATCTTTTGTATTGTGCGAGTAGTCAACTTGTTTCCCGCTTTTTCGGCAAACAAAAAATCATTTTTATTTTTACTGCCGGACAAAACCCGCAAATCATTTTTTATTTTTTCTGAAAACACTGTCATTCTGTCTTTGTTGCCTTTTGCTCCTCTGACCATAAGCGTCAAATTGTTTAAATCAACGTCTTTAACTTTTAAATTAACGACTTCTGACACTCTCAATCCGGCGCTATAAGCCAAAGCAATTATTAATCTATGCTTGAGGTTGGCGAGAGAATTAATTAATTTAACAATTTCTTCTTTGGACAAAACTGTCGGCAGAAATTTTTCTCTTTTTGGCCTTTGAATATTAAAAAACAACTTTCTTTTTAAAAGCTGCTGGTAATAGAATTTCAAGGCTGAAATGGCCAGGTTTAAAGAAGAATTTGATTGGCCACGCCCCCTAAGATACAACAGGAAGTCTTTTATGTCCCGGGCGCTTACAGCCCTAGCTGATTTTCCGGCAAATTCCAGAAAACGCTTGTTGATTTCCAGATATGACTTAATAGTCCTTGGGGAAAATCCCCTGATCACCAGCTCCTGCGCCAGACTGAACAAAGGATGGACTTTTGCTATATTTGTTTTATAATTGGATGGCGGATTGGCTAAATCAACCTCCAAAAAATCGCTTTTCATAGTTGTTCCTGATTAATTGATTAATGCCAAAATCTTGGCTTATTTCAGTAAAAAAGTCAAGTTATTCGCATATACAGAGTTAGCCAAAATAATTTTTGCTTTCCTTATTATAATGAGTTAAAATAAAGGTGTTAAAAAAATATTAAAAATAACCAAAATATGACTACAAAACTTTGGAATAACGACATTGAAATTCAATTTTTTAAAGAAGCTTTGGAAAATTTTGCTTCGCCTGAACAACTATTCTACAAACTTAAAGATGGCTATTTCGCTTACATACCAAAACATAGCGAATCAGAGGGACAGACTTTACAAAGCAGAAATGCTTTAATTGGCCAATTTACAGAAAAGTGGTGTAAAAATTTGTTAGAACCAATAGCGCAAAAATTGGGATTATTCGCTGTTAATGGAGTGGTCTGTGATGAACTTGGTTTAACCAATAAATCGTCTGCTGATGTCGCTTTTTGCACAAAAGATTCTTTAATCCAAAATGCTCACGATATTAAACTGATATTTGAAGTTAAAATGAGTATAATCTCAAACTACCATTACACCAAAACTAACAACCAAATTGATTTTGTCGGTGATTACAAAAACCATAAAGGCAATCCTTCATTATTACGTTCGGATTCTATGCTAAAAGCTATAGGGAAATCAATCAATATCAGAGTATCGGGGCTTGCTTCAACTAAAATTCCGATTATAATCCTCGGCAACAGCCCCATAACGACAAACTACAAATCAAAAGTAGATTTTCTAAAAACATCGGGAGTGATACAAGGATTTTGGTCGCTTAATCCAAGCCCAACTACAAGCGACTTTATTAAACAGACAGATAAGAGTGGTTTTCAAACGATATTTGATTTGGATACTTTATTTAACTTAATAGAGCAACTGATAAAAAATGGGATGAATTATTTCTCCTCTATGATTTCTAAAAATGACCTTGGCAAAATTATAGCCCTGGCAAGTGAAGAAAAAACTGATATTTTGAGAGCAGAAAAATTCTTATCTTTAATACAAAAATAACATGCAGGATAACGGTACAAAAACTAGCTCTTTTGGAACAAATGGAAGATTCAATCATGATTCCAGTAAATTTTATAATTCAAAATTATATTCTACATTATCGAACAATACAGTAGTTGATGATAAAGAAAATGCCATACCTGAAAAATTTATCAACAAAATAATTTTGGGCGATGCTCAAAATATGAAAGAGTTGCCTGATAATTCCGTTCATTTAATGATCACATCGCCTCCATACAATGTAACGAAGGAATATGATCAAGATTTGTCATTGGACGAATATCTAACCTTGCTGAAAAAATCTTTTGCTGAAACTTACAGGGTTTTAGTTAATGGCGGTAGAGCCTGTATTAATGTAGCGAATCTTGGTAGAAAACCTTATATACCGCTTTCTGATCTTATTTCAAAGATGATGAAAGATATTGGTTATAATATGCGAGGAGAAATAATTTGGAATAAAGCTGGGAGTGCCAGCCCATCAATGGCTTGGGGTAGTTATAAATCGGCCTCAAATCCGATACTTCGCGATGTCCATGAATATATTTTAGTCTTTACAAAAGGTGATTACAGAAGAAATGCTGGCGATAAGGAAAATACTATTACCAAAGAGCAATTTATGGAATGGACAAAATCAATTTGGACTATGAATGCAGAATCAGCTAGAAGGATTGGCCACCCTGCGCCATTTCCTGAAGAATTACCACTTAGATTGATACAATTATACTCATTTAAAGATGATATTATATTGGATCCTTTTATTGGTAGCGGAACCACAGCTTTAGTAGCTTTAAAAAATGATAGAAAATACGTTGGTTATGATATAAGCGAAGAATATGTAAAACTAGCTGAAGATAGAATCAAAATTTTCCAAAGCCAAACTAAAATAGAATTTGATAAAAAACAGGAAAAGAAAGCAAAAATTACATCGGCTAACAGCGTGTTTGCGGCTCCGCTTACACCTCGTTAAACACCGTTTGATTTTTAACACTAAAAATGCTTAAATTACTTTAGGCATTTTTTAGTTTATTGACGTTTAGTTTGGTGTAAGCTACGCCTATATTGTCGGCTCGTTTCGGTGGTCAGCTCCGCTGATATTTCACCACCTCAACTCACCGCCAACATCGCAAACACGCAAACGTTAGACGAAATGCTGGCCGCATGAACGGCTCTTAAAAATTAATTTACACTTTTATGTCACAATTTTTGAGGGTCGCATGTCTTCATAGTATTAACTATTAAATCAGCTAGATAGATGCCTGGGTTGATTCTAGACTTTAAGCAGTTAGCTATTGAGGAGTAAAGCTATAATTATAGCTGATAGAATAGAAATTGTAGTTATGTCCAGGTAACATAATTACGATCCTCTATCCGTGCGGCCAGCACATCGCCTAACAGCGGATTGCCGGTTCATAAACTAAATAAAATTATTTTTAATAAACGATATGACAAAAATTAAAATCATCTGTACATTATTATTTATAATCTTACTGAATACAGGTTGTACTAATAGTAAAGCAGTTAAAGAACAGCAAGAAAAAATTGATTATTTAACCTCACAACTGAGTTCAACTACAGAACAAATCAGCGCACTTAATGAACAAAGTGAGTTAGATAAATTAAATAGTACCAAAGAAACATCGAAAGCTATTTCACCGGTTATACCAAATACAAATACTCAAACTAACATTAAGCCAAAAGCTGAACAAAATAGCGCTTCCACAGAAATTAATGACGATAAAGATAAAGCTTTAGAGGTAGAAGAAGAAATTACCAAACCTGCAGCTGAACCTGTAATTGAGGATCCGCCAGTTATCATAGATGCTGAACTATTATTGGAATATCAAGATAAATTGCTTTTGGCTTATAATTTAGGTACTGCTACACATACAAATTTTACTAAATTATCAAATCAATTGACTGATTATTATAATGAATGGAAAAATTTGAACAATAGAATGGCAACTGCTCGTAGTGATTATCTGAACGGTATATTGTCTGCGGAAGAATATGCTGATTTAGTTTCAGAATATCATAATGCTGATATAAATTTATCAAACCTAAGTAAAATTGTAGAAGACGGTGAAGCTCTTAAATTATCTATAAGCAATTACATTGATACCCTGGAATACATTGTATCAAGCATAGAAAAAGGGAATGACCTATCCGTTTCGCAATTAGATTTAGTGCATAAATATCAAAATGAAATCTATAATAATGAATCAAAAAACTATTATATAGGAAATATTATTTTTTAAAAATAATTTTATTTAGTTTATTATTCACCTAAATTACTCGTTTGTTTGATGGTGGGACAGCTGAGCTAGCCGAGTTTACCACCTCATCGCACAATGAAGGAACTTTCGTAACTTCGGCAATCTGCGATATGATATTTGACCACATTCCTTAATATGGTATAATGTAAATAATTAACTAAACCATATTAAGCTATAATTATGAAATACCTAAATAAAGCTATAGCTTCTCGCTTAAAAGAGAAGAAAAAAGCCTTAGATAAATTAAGGCCACTACCTGCCTCTGCTGTCAAAAAACTGCAGGAAAAATTTAGTTTAGAAATGACTTATAACTCCAATGCTATTGAAGGAAACAGTTTAACCCTTAAAGAAACTTTTTTAGTAATAAATGAAGGAATTACTGTAAAAAATAAACCCCTAAAAGATCATCTGGAAGCTAAAGATCATTATTCGGCTATAAAATATCTGTATGATCTAGTTGATAAAAATAAACAACATACCATCTCTGAAAAACTAATCAGATCAATTCATGAAATAATCGTCCAAGAAACTGAAAAAGAACAAGCTGGAAAATACAGAAGTGCCAATGTCTATATTGCCGGTTCCAAACATACGCCGCCAAATGCTTTTGAAGTGCCTCGGTTAATGAATCAACTTATAAAATGGTTGAGTCAAAATAAAAAAATGGACATTGTTGAATTAACTGCTCTATTTCATCACAAGCTCGTACATATTCATCCGTTTTTTGACGGCAATGGCCGAACAGCACGACTTACAATGAATCTACTTTTAATACAAGCTGGCTATCCTTTGGCTATTATCTTTAAAAATGACCGTAGAAAATATTATAATGTTTTAGCTAAAGCTGATAAAAAAGATTATGCTCCGCTTATAAATTTTATTGCCCAAACAATAGAAAAATCTTTTGATATATATTTAAAAACATTATCACAGAAGAAAAATAAAGAAAAACTTTTATCATTATCTGAATTAGCAAAAGGATCAAAATATTCCGCTAAATATCTAAATCTTCTAGCTAGACAAGGAAAATTAGAGGCCTATAAAGATGGGCGTAATTGGTTAAGCTCTAAGAGGGCTTTAAATAACTATATAGATAACAGGGAAAGAAAAAAGTAAAATAGTCAACTTCTAATACGCACGTCTGTTATATACCATCTGGCATCTTAAATTACTATACTATGATAAAAGCAATAATATTTGATTGGTTTGGAGTTTGCACCAAAGAAAATTGGGCCGATTGTTTGGCAAGAGAACTTAAACAAAGACTAAATATTGACGAAAAAATTATCCGATCAGAATTTAAAAAATTAATACAGCCCTTTGCCAGAACAAAATTAACACCGGAAGACTTTTTAAAAACTTTTTTAAACTCTCTTGATAAAACAAAAAATCCTGATGATTTTTATTATCTATTTAAAACAATTCCGAAAATTAATTACGAATTATTGGATTTCATTTTAAGTTTAAAATCACATTACCAAATATATTTGCTTTCAAATAACTTCGGCTCAATTTTCCCGAATTATGAAAAGGAAATCGATTTTCGTAAATATTTTGACAAATTATTCTTATCACATAAGCTAAAATTAAGTAAAACTCAAAATAAAATCTGGGAAAAAGTTTTATCGAAAATCGATTTTAAGCCCACTGAACTGGCTTTCGTTGATAATAAAAAAAAGTATCTTGAATATCCTAAAACGCTCGGAATAAACACAATATTATTCTTAAATAATGAACAAATTAAAGATAGAATATCCTTACTAGATAAGGATTAAGATAAAAATACATCGCCTGCTTGGCTGTCAACTTATCCAAAAACTCAATGAATAAAGAAAATTTAATAAAATTAGCGCAAGAAATAGTTACTCAAGCGAATGAGTTTAAAAAAACATTGATTAATGAAGAGGCGCCTGTTAATTATGCCTGTGTCTTTTCTCAAAGCAATGAGGAATATGATGAGCTAATTGAAGCTGCTAAAAATATGGATGGAAAAGTCGTGCAGGATACGCAAACCGGCCCGGTGTTTCAAATCCCTCCCCTACCAACCGTTGCCGGCGATCTAAAACTACTTAAAATTCGCAAACCCGATCAATTAAGGCCAGAATGTGGCGATGCTGATTTTACTCTGGAAAATTACAACCAATTTAAAAAAGAAAGTCTGGATAAGCCAGGATTTAAGCTGATTGAACGGGAAAAATTTGAAATGATAGAAGCTAAAAGCCCTGATTATAATGTTTTGGTTTACTTCTCTCACCCGCCTTTAGATGATCAATTAGGGATAAAATAATTTAATAAACCCTTCCCCAAATCCCCCACTGCCCTATGGATAATATAAAATACAATTCCGACGACATTGTCAGTCATCATGGAGTTGCGGCTGTAATCAAAAATCAACAAGGAGAAATTTTAATGCAGAAGCACGCAAAATACGGCTTTTGGACAATTCCTGTTGGTAAAGTTAAGAACGGGCAAAGTATTGAAGAAGGATTAAAGCAGGAAATTCTTGAAGAGTGTAATATTTATATAGAAAAATCCAAAGAAATAACAGTACGTAATTATACTTATAACCGAAACGGCAATGAAGTTTTGGTCGCTAGCCATTTATTTGAAATTTTACATTACTCTGGCGAAGTGAAAAATAACGAACCTCAAAAACACCAACAGCAGATTTTTCTACCGCTGGAAAAAATCAAAACCCTTGCTTATTTATCTGATTTGACTTTGTTATATTTGGAAACATTAGGCATTAAACGAGAAGCGAAAATTTAAATAAAATTCTCTTGAAATATAAAATACCACGTCAGCAAATGACGTGGTATTTTATATTATTTATGAATGTTAATTAGTTGTTAACTTTAACTAAAGTTGATGCTGTATTTATTCCTAAAGTATTTAATCCCCAGGCATTAAACCAATCTTTGGAACTGTTATCAATAGTGCCGTTGGTATCAACATGAACACCGTTACCGTCTGTTCCCGAAGTATCTGACCAAATGTAATTGACGGCTCGCTGCATGCCACTGGTATCGGCGTTTTCCGCCAAACAGTATTTTGACTTATCGCCATTAGGAGCGTGAACATTACAATGACCGGTTAAATATTTAGTATCGGTTATTAATTCAACGTCACCTTCTGCCAAATAAGTTTGCAGACTATAAGCTGTTACAGGTTCATCAATACCATTAACGTTTCCTATAATAGTATAAACCTTGGTAGTGGCAGCAGGAATCATTCTGTCATCATTAAAAACCAGGAACATATTTTGAGAACCAGAAACTTGACTGTTTAACTGCGCCCAACCGCCCAGATTAAGCTGATGTTGAGTACTGGTACTCACTAAGCCGTCATACACTCTATAAGAATTAACTCCGGTATCGCCAGGCGTTAAATAAGTGCCATTCTCCTTAACCATAATTCTATCCAAAGTAAAAGAGGCGCTTTCGGCACTATCATTTAAAACCGCTTTTAAATTGATTTTTTTAAGAGTGACTGCTGTTCCTTCGGAAGCAGTAACGGAAAACTTATAAATGGTATTATAGCCGGGAATTAAAGTGTCATTACCCAAAGCAACCTTGGCAAATATCGGATAGGTTTTATAAACCACCAAAGTATTGCCTTCTATATCTCCCATATTATCAGTCTGATTTTTGGTATAAGTATCGCTGACCGCTTCAAAGCCATCATCATAATCAAAAGCAAATCTTAGAATATCACCGGCATAAGCGCCGATGGTACCGGCAATCTGATTCAAATTGCTAACCACCGCCACATCAACGCTGATATCTGCCGGCACAAAAATCGGATCAGTAGCGAGATAAAAATCAGCATTACCGGCAAGTAAAATTTGGGTTGCCGAAACAGTCTGACCCTGCTCATTGGTGTAATACAGTTTAACAGAATCAACTGAACGATTATAAAGTTGATCATTAATTTGTTTGATTCTAAGATGAGTAATCCTAAATGATTCGTCAGTAGCACTAAAACGCAAATTTAAAACCGGAACATCAGCTGTACCGGCAACTACCGGCCCTGCAACTGGACTGTTATTATCAGCGGCATAAATATTGCCACCGGTAATAATAACGGAAATCAAAGTTAAGAACCGATTTGCCAAAACCCTGTTAGTGTTACCTCTAGAACCATTCTTTTGAGCAGCAATATGACGAATCAAACGTCCATTTTGATAAGCAACGATATTATAATCCCTGCCATGGGTATTAAAGATATCAAAAGCCAAACGCGCAGGAGATGATAACGCAGAACTGATATCCCCTTTCAAGACCAAGGTTTTTGTCTGTCCGGCGGGAATCGTATAATTCAAATTATTAAAGGTAACAAAACCGGAAGAATGGAAAGTCTGAACATTGCCGATTTGCGTATATTGCTCTCCTTCCTTTACAAAAAGTTTTAAACTGGTAACTATATCTTGAATATAAACATTTTCATTGGGATCATGAGTAAAATACAAAAAATTTCCAGCGCCGTCACCATCAACATAACCGGCGAACTTAATGCTTTCTACCGTAACATCACCTCTTCTGCCGCCTGTCAAATCATAGTACAAAAGTTCGGCATTATTAGTGCCCTTAAAGAAAGTATGAATACCGGCATAATCTCCTAAAGAGGTTGCTAAACCATGGTTATGTGGTCTTCCAGAAGAATCCTCACTTTCTTTGACCGTCGGGGAGTCATTAACTTCAGCCGGACTTAATGCCCAAGCCACGTTTGCTCCCAAAATTAAGGAAAGGATAGTTAAAATTACAAAAACTTTTTTCATAGAATTATTAGTTTATTTATTAAATTTATCAGTTGTTTTAGCTAATTAATAAACGAAATTATCTTATATTATCACTCCAGTTTATGCTTGTCAAATGAACTTTTTTAAACATTAAAAATCTGCGTAATAATAAAGAGAAAATAAATAAGAGCAAGGACCATGCCTTCATATTTGGAAATATCATTTTTTGATCTAGAGAAAATATAAAAAATTGTTAAACCAAGATAAAGGAAAATAAAAGTTAAAACAATTTCAATCTTTTCTATTTTAAAAGGGCCGTTGATGATAATCAACAAGCCGAAAATCAAAGTATTAAAAGTAGCTGAACCAAGATAATCGCCGAAAGCTATTTCTTTATGCTTTTTCACTATTGCTCTTACTGCTATAACCAATTCAGGTACATTAGTACCAATGGATAAAATCAACAGACCAATAAGGGAAAGAGGGATTTTCAACAAATCAGCAAAATAAATAGCTTCATCTATAAGCAGTCTACTCATAAAAAAGATTATTACTGCTCCGCCGACTATTTTTCCTAAATCAAGATAATGTTTTTTAACAGGAAAAATTTTCTCTTTTAACTCTTCTATATTGTCTTTAACATCTTTTTTTCTTTGGATGAAATACAACAAAATAACGTACAAAGCGATCATTAATATTCCTTCATAACGATTTAACTCACCATCCAAAGCCAATAGCGCCGGCACAGTAACCACAAAAAGAGATAAGGCAAAATCCCGGCGGCTAAAAAGATGCTTTAGCTGGATGCCATTGCCGAAGATAGCCAAAATCGGAATAATAAATAAAAAAATAACAATGGAAGCACCCATAAGATTGCCGGCAGAAATTTGCGGCACTTTTTCCATAATGGCATTAATTGCCACTGATAATTCACTGATGGAAGTTAAAATGCCCAACAACAAAAAAGCGATAGCAAAACCAGTACGATTAAACCTTTTAGCTATATTGTCAGTTGCTTCAATAAGAATACCAGCCAAAAACCAGATCACTGACAAGGAAAAAAGAAAAATTATAATGTTTAAGAGGATGTTCATGATAACAGTATATCTTCTTAATTATAGTAAAAAATCGCACTTTTGGCGATTTAATTTTTTGGCTAATGTTCTTACCTTTTATCCGGATTCCTTTTGGTTCTTCACTTTTCCCTAATTTAGGATAAAAAGTAAATCCTCCCAAGCCACCGAATCTGGATCGATCAGGGGCACTTCTAAAAAAGACCTATTCACTTGTCAAATAGGTCTTTTCTTTTTACTAAAAAATTAATAGAACAATTCTGTTATATCTTGAAAATCATTGTTGAATTTTTCTTTAGGATTGTTTTATAAGTTGTTTAAAAAATTTTGTTTCATTTCTTCGCCACATAGTTTATTTATTTCATTTACAATAGCGTCTTGGCAAAAAAATTTATGTTTAGGCACTGTTATGAATGGTTTTGTGTTTCCTTCAAAATTTAGTTTACATTTCTCGGGTAGTTTATATTTAAAATGTTTAGCCCTTCTTTTACTAGCATCTGTAAATCCTATTTTAAGTAATGCTCTAATACACTGTTTTTGCGTGAAGTCATAACCCATATATTTCTATGCATATTGCTTTTGCTCTTTCGCTTGCTTTAAACGGACTGTTCCTTGACCAGCCAAATTCAAAGTATCAAAAACATAATCAGAATCAAATTTAGACACATTAAAATATTCTAGAACTGCATCATTCATCATTTCTAGTAATTCTTCCGGGTTGCTGGCATTAGTAACTAACCCGGGTAGACTTTTAGAAGTAGCAATTAAACCATGTCTGTTTAATTGAATATCCCAATCAATTCTATCAGGAATGTTATACTCTTTTTTTATATAATTAGGGTCCTTTTGAGGGAAAAATAGTCTTAATAAATTCATATAATTTTTATTATTTACTTATAAAGATTATAGCATATAATCATAAAATTACCTAATAGTCAAGTAAGAAAATAAATTTTATTTCGCCTAACATTCCACTATAAGCGAAAGTGAAATTTGGGTGAGTGTGTAGCAACGAACCTCATATACTTTGTTGTACGATGTAAAATTTAATCTTCAATGTCTTGATTCCCTCCTATGCATTGATTGCCTTCAACCTTTTGTGAACCTTTAATTTTTTGATTCCCTTTAACGATTTGCTGACCACCAATTGTTTGAATAGGTCGATTTTTGCGTTTTTTTTGAATGAAATAAATATGATAACCAGAAAATAAAGTCAAGACTGCAATAAATATGGCTATTAACCATTGATAGTTATTGATTATAAATTTCAACATATCTTGATTAAATTTTATTTTGTACAACAGTATATATGCGAACCTATCAACATTTTAACTAAGATAAAACAAATTGTAAACCCCGTTAGAAGCTCAGCTAGGGCATTAACCCCTCCCCTGTTCGCTAAAAAATATAAGCATTCTCATCTCTCTTGGCCTTTCAATTTAATTCAAGACCGCTTCCGAGAAAAGTTTTAAGAAGTGGCAAGCCGCTCAAGCATTTTTGCTTCTAACGGGGTAAATATCTTAAAAGAACCTGCATTTATACAGGTTCTTTATTCATAATTTAATAAAATTATTTTAACGTTTTGCCCATTGCGGAGCACGGCGGGCGCGTTTTAAGCCAGGCTTTTTTCTTTCTTTTTCCCGGGGATCTCTGGTTAAAAATCCTGCGCCTTTAAGAGTTTTACGAAAATTAGAATCAATTTTTAATAAAATCCGTGATAACCCATGCCTAATACTTTCTGCCTGTCCTCTTGTTCCACCGCCGCTTACTTTTATTGAAATATCATACTTACCTTCCAAACCAAGAAGTTTTAAAGGTGCTATAATAATTTGTTGATGTTCAAAATAAGGAAAACTTTGACGATAATCTTTTTGATTAACAATAAACTTTCCCTCTGTTTTTTTAGTGTATAACCGCACCCGGCTAACAGAACTTTTACGTTTGCCCACTGCATATAAATAATCCAGTTTCTTGCTAGGCGCAGCAGGTTTTTTACTGACTGACTCTGTTTTGACAGCGGCCTTGGCTTTGACTTTGGCTTTTGGAACCATATTTATTTAATCTTAAAAGTTAATCTTTTAATCATTTCTTTTCGTAATTTATTCTTAGGCAACATGCAAAAAACTGTTTTTCTAAAAACTTCTTGGGGCTTTTCTTTCAGTAATCTTGAAATCGGTATTTTTTTTAAACCGCCGGGATAACCACTAGCTCTGTAATAATACTTTTGTTCAGCTTTTTTACCGGAAAGTTTTAGTTTACTAACGTTTTCCACTTCTACAAAATCACCCATATCCAAGTGCGGCTGATAGCTAACTTTATGTTTGCCCATTAATAATATGGCTATTGGGGTAGCTAAACGTCCGGCAATTTTACCGCTGGCATCAAAATGATGATGTTCTCGCTCTATCTTAATTTTTGTTCTGGCTTTTGTCATATGATTTAAATGAATTCTATCTGTACCATTTTAGCGGCATCGCCTTGACGCTGATTTAATTTAACAATTCTTAAATAACCACCTTTTCTTTCTTTATAACGAGGACCTAGGACTTCAAAACTTTTCTTAACAGCGCTTTTGATCGGCAATAATTTTAAAATCTCGCGGTAATTAGCTAGGGTATTATTTTTGCTTCTGGTAATGATTTTTTCTACAAAAGGCCTTAAAGTTTTAGCTTTGGCTTCGGTCGTTTTGATTTTTTCGTATAAAATAAGCTGGCAAGCCAAATTCTTAAGCAAAGCTTGGCGGGAAGCTTTAGGACGATCAAGGATTTTTTTCTTCTTTCTATGTCTCATAGTTTTTATTATTGATTTTTACTCATCACTTTTTACTTTTTTAGGTCTGCCTCTTTTCCTCTTGGGTTTTTCTTCTTCCACAGGAGTGTTATCTGGAGCTGTTTCTGCTGGTTCCTCTTTTACTTTTTCTTCAATTTCTTGGTCTTGTTTAGGCTCTTTTACTGATTGTTTAGCTGCATCTTTAGAAATTAATAAACTAAGATGTTCATTTAAAACCAAAGCGGCTTTTTCTAATGCCTGGCGCGGAGTAATGGTTTTATCAGTTTCAATCTTTAAGATTAATTTTTCATAATTTGTTTGTTCTCCTACACGCACATTTTCTATTTCAAAACCAACATTCACTAAAGGAGAATAAATAGCATCAATCATGATAGTGCCAATGTCTACTTTTTCTTTTTCACGTTCTTCCACCGTCACATAACCATAACCTTTTTGCGCAATCATTTCCATTTCCACTTCGCCCTTGGCATCAGTAATAGTAAGAATTGGCTGTTCAGGATCAACTATCTCTATAGCAGAATTTTTTTCAATATCAGCGGCGGTAACTGTTTTTTCGCCTTTAACTTTTAAACTTAAAACTACTGGTTCATCAGAAAAAACTTTTACCCTGACCTGCTTTAAATTCAGCATAATTTCAATTAAATCCTCTTTAATATTGGGCAAGGTAGAAAATTCATGTTGAGTCCCTTTAACCTTAAATGAACTAATAGCCGCCCCCTCTATGGAAGAAAGTAAAACGCGTCTTAAGGCATTACCTAAAGTCACCCCATAACCGGGATAACAAGGTTCAATAGTCACTTGGGCACGACTATTTTTTAATTCTTTAATATCAGTGGTTGTAGGAAGTGGAATACTCATAAATTTTATTTTTAATTATTATGATTTTAGAACTATCTGGAATAAAATTCTAATATCAAAGTCATATCAAAAGGCACTGGCACCTCCTCTTTTTTCGGCAAACTTACCATCTTGCCCGTTAAATTGGCCGGGTCAAAACTTAACCAGCCCATTGTTTCTGTTTTGCCAAATTGGGGCAGGCGATTCTTCCAAAAAGCTTTTTCTAAAACTTTCTTATTAACCGTAATAACATCACCGACCTTAACCTGATAACTGGGAATACTAACTTTTTTACCGTTAACCAAAAAATGGCCATGGTTAATCAGCTGTCTGGCAGTATCTCGGGAACTGACAAAACCCAGACGATAAACAATATTATCAAATCTGGTTTCTAAAAATCTTAAAATATTTTCGGAAGAATCTCCCGACATCTTGACGGCTTTAAAATGATAATTCTTAAACTGTTTTTCCAATAATTGATAAAGCCGTTTGGCTTTCTGCTTTTCCCTTAACTGCTTATTATAACTGGAAGTTCTTTTAAAACTGCTGGTTGAACCGTGAATTCCCGGAGGATAATTGCGTTTCAATAAAGAACATTTGGGCGAAAGACATTTCTCGCCTTTAAGAAAAAGCTTAATACCTTCACGGCGGCAAAGTTTGCATTTCGGATCTAAATTTCTGGCCATATTATGTTAATTTATAAAAATTTAATTATTAAACTCGGCGCACTTTAGGCGGACGACAACCGTTATGAGGTATGGGAGTAACATCTTTAATAGAAACTACTTGTAAGCCGCCGCCCTGCAAAGCCCTGATAGCCGCTTCACGGCCAGATCCAATACCCTTAACAAAAACATCAACTTCTTCTATGCCAAAATCCCTGACTTTCTCCAAGGCGTTTCTTACTATAATACCGGCAGCATAAGGAGTTGATTTTTTTGGTCCTTTAAAACCACAAACACCGGCCGAAGACCAACCTAAAACATTACCGTTTTGGTCTGTAATGGTAATAACAGTGTTATTATAAGTTGCCTGAATATAAACCAAACCATGACGGACTGTTCGTTTAATTTTTTTCTTTCGTGTTTTAACAACTTTTTTTTGGACCATATTTTAAAATATTAAAAAGATAATTGATAGCTTAAGTTTTTTGCGAAGTCGGTTTTTTACCACTGCCCATGGTACGACGGACATTACCTCTGACCGTGCGGGAATTAGTTTTTGTTCTTTGTCCTCTGCTTGGTAAATTCTTTTCATGACGGGTACCGCGATAACATTTTATTTCCTTAAGCCGTTTAATATTGGTTAACACTTCTCTTTTTAAATCACCTTCTACTTTAAAACTCTTTTCTATTACCCCTCTTAATTTGCTGATTTCATCCTCCGACAAATCTTTGACTTTAATCTCTGGATTAATATTAGTCAACTTTAAAATCTCCCCGGCTCTGCTGTGACTAATACCGTAGATAGCCATTAAACCGGCTGCTATTCTTTTTTCGTTTGGTAAAGTTATTCCTGCAATACGAGTTGCCATAAATTTATTTAATAATCAATAACCAATTAACTATCCTTGACGTTGTTTATGTTTGGCATTTTTACAAATACAATGCAAACGACCTTTACGTCTGACAATTTTGCAATCTTTACAAATTTTCTTAACTGATGATCTGACTTTCATAAAAAAATAAATAATCTAAAACTTTGAAATAATAGTAAGATACTTTATTAAAGATTTAACTGATCACATGCGGTAAGTAATCCTGCCTTTGCTTAAATCATAAGGACTCATTTCCACTTTGACTTTGTCGCCAGGCAAAATCCTGATTTTATACATTCTCATCTTGCCTGAAAGGTGAGCTAAAATCTCATGACCGTTTTCCAACCTCACTTTAAAAGTGGCTGAAGGCAAAAGCTCTTCTATAGTGCCTATTATTTCAATAAAACCTTTTTTATTTGTTTGTGGATTATTTTCCTCCATTGAGCGATTAATTTTTTTATATGTTATCCGCCCTTCGCTAGATCCTTCACTTTCGTTCAGGACGTAGCTACGGCGGATTTTATCAGCCAAACCTGCGAAATCAACCGAAGTCCGTCCCTGAATTATTTCCATACCTAATATAATTCTAACGGACGAAGGCTGATAAAACAAAAAAGAAACTCTCTATAAAGAACTGCTGCTGTTTTAACTAATACTCGCGCTTTATAGGGCATTTTCTTTGATATTTGGCAATTTTTTAATTTTTAATACAAGTAAATATAATAATACCTCTTTTAGAAAATATGTCAAGAACAAATTCTAATGCCTTATAGTTAGCATTAGAATTTGTTTATTATTTTAAAACCAACAATATACCCACTCCTCGCCCCGACGTAAAGAGGGGTTAACTCCGAGCATCAACGAGGAGCTAACACCGTTCTTCCTAATTATGTAAATTATTCCAAAATCGCTTTAATCCTTCTCACGCCAGCTGAAGATGCTTCTTCTTTAATGATTTTGAAGTGTCCTAATTCACCGGTATGAGTTACATGCGGACCGCCGCAGATCTCTCTACTAAAAGGAGATCCCGAGCTTGTCGAGGCGGCCGAGGGATCACCGATTGAATACACCTTCACCTTCTTGCCGTATTTTTCACTAAACAAACCAATCGCCCCTGATTTTTTTGCTTCTTCTATACTGGCCTCTTTAAAAGTAATTGGTAAATTCTCTTTTATTTTTTGATTAACAATTTCTTCAACTTTTTTAAGTTCTGCTTCAGTTAATTTTTGAGAATGAGAAAAATCAAAACGTAATCTTTCTGCTGTTATATTACTGCCCTTTTGCCCAACCTGATCGCCTAAAACATCACGTAAGGCCTGATGCAAAAGATGGGTAACTGTATGATATTTAGTAACAATTTCTGAATCATCTGCCAAGCCGCCTTTAAACATGCCAGCGGAAGCCGTACGCGAAAGTTCCTGATGTTTTTTAAATTCCTTTAAAAAACCTTGTTCATCAACCACCACCCCTTGCTCTTTAGCAAGTTCTTTAGTCATTTCCAAAGGAAAACCGTAAGTGGCATAAAGATCAAAGGATTCCTTACCGGAAATTTCTTTATCCAAAGAAAGTCTTTTAAATTCCTTAAGACCTTTTTCCAAAGTTTTTTCAAAACAGTCCTCTTCTTTATTTAACTCATCAATAATTCTTTGTTTGTTTTTTAAAACTTCTGGATAAATATCTTTAAATTGTTCAACCACAATTTTTACCAAAGGCGTGGTTAAATCCACACCCAAGGGCAGATCAATCTTTCTAGCATGTCTTATAGCCCGGCGAATTAATTTTCTGACTACATATCCCTGATCTAAATTAGAAGGAATAATACCAATCTCATCAGCTAAAATAAAAATTGCCGCTCTACAATGATCAACAATAATTCTGGCGGAAGTTTCCTCGTAATTTCTGGACATTGATTTTACAAAATCAATTAAAGAACTAAATAATTCTGTCTGATAAACAGATTCTTTACCCTGCAAAATTGCGGTAGCTCTTTCCAAACCAAAGCCAGTATCCACATTTTTTTGTTTTAAATTTTCTAAAGTACCGTCAGCTTTTTTATTAAACTGCATAAAAACATCATTCCAGATTTCTATCCATCTTTTATCATTGGGATCAAAAACTTCCGGTGCTTTACCTTTACCGCCCCAGTAAAACATTTCTGTATCAGGACCTTGCGGCCCAACAGAATCTCCGCCAGCCGGCCACCAATTATCTTCTTTGCCTAATTTGGCAATCCGTTTTTCATCTATTCCTTTACTTTTCCAAAGATGATAAGATTCCTGATCAAAATCACAGTCTTTGTCTCCGGCAAAAACAGAGATAGCAATTTTTTCAGGATCAAGTCCTAGCCATTTTTTATCAGTTAAAAATTCCCAGCTCAAATCAACTGACTCCTCTTTCCAGTAACCTCTGCCGTTAATGCCGTCAGGCGCCAAAGGATCGCCCAATGACCAGTTACCAAGCATTTCAAAAAAAGTTAAATGACTGTTATCGCCCACTTCCTCAATATCACCGGTTCGAAGACACTTTTGGCAATTAGCTAATTGTTTGCCTGCTGGATGTTTTTCGCCCATTAAAAAAGGCACCAAAGGGTGCATGCCAGCAGTGGTAAATAATACCGAAGGATCATTTTCTGGAATCAAAGAAGCACTAGGAATGATTTGATGACCTTTGGCTTTAAAAAAATCCAAAAATTTCTGTCTAATTTCGTTTGCTTTCATTACTATCTAATATATCCAAAAAAAGTTAATAAAGCAAGATGACTTTTGATGAATCTATAAAATTTTTCCACCACCCAAAACAACTTGATCCTGATAAAAAACCACAAATTGTCCTGGCGTAATCGCCCTTTGTTTTTCTTTAAAAGTTACTTTAACTTGAGTTTGATTGATTTTCTCTACTGTACATTCCTGATTTTTTTGACGATAGCGTATTTTGGCCGAACACTTCAAAGGAAACTCTGGTTTGGCTCCCAAAATCCAATGAACTTCATCAGCAATTAATTCATTTTTAAACAAAGACTTATCATTATCACCTCGTGCTACAATTAAACGATTATTACTTAAATCTTTTTCCACCACATAATAAGGAATACCGCCGCCAACGCCAATCCCTTTTCTCTGACCAATTGTATAATACCAAACCCCTTCATGCTCCCCTATTTTTTTACCGTCAACAGTAACAACATCACCAACTTGTGGTTTTATCCTTTGTTTGAGGAATTCCTTAATCTGAACCTCGCCCACAAAACAAATACCTTGGCTGTCTTTTTTTGCTTGAGTGGCTAAACCGAATTTTTTTGCCAATTCTCTGACTTGTGTTTTATGATATTCACCAATTGGAAACAAACATTTGGCAAGTTGCTCTTGGGTTATTTGATATAAAAAGTATGATTGGTCTTTATCCGGATCAATTCCTCTTAATAGTAGTAATCGGGAATCAGTAATCGGTAATCGGTGATTTTTATTCTCCCTGATTACTGATATCTGATTACTGATTACTGATTTTCTAACATAATGACCGGTGGCTACAAAATCCGCTCCCCTACTCAACGCCTTCTCTAAAAAAACTTTAAATTTTATTCTGCTGTTGCATAAAATGTCAGGATTAGGCGTTCGGCCTTCCTGATATTCTTTAAATAAATATTCAACCACTTGACTGCGATATTCTTTTTCAAAACTGACAACCGAAAGTTTAATACCTAACTGACTGGCAACTAATCTGGCATCTTTTTCATCAGCAAGAAACGGACACATTAATAAACCCTCTGCTTCTGATTGCGGCGTCCAATTTTTCATAAAAACAGCTTCCACTTCATAACCCTGTTCTTTTAATAAAACACAAGTTACAGATGAATCAACACCGCCTGATAATGCCACTATTACCTTTTCTTTTTTATTGATGATATTCATTAATTTCAGTTATATATTACAAATAGCACGTCTTGCCCTCCATAAGCTTTCTTAGTCACCGCCCCGTCCTCCGTAGAAATAGAACTTCTACTTCGGAGGCTGGAAGTTTCAATGAAAGTGATAGCGAAGGAGGGATAAAGCAACGATTACTTTTTTTGAATTAGGTTTCTCCATAAACAAAGAGGCGGCTGAGCAATTAACCGTCTCTAAAAATTTTAAATTAGGATGATTGGTTTTCCAAGTTTATCAAACGTCGATCATGCTCCCAAAAGATCTCTTTCATTTCTTTTTTTTCCTGATCATAAGTACGTACGATATCCAAAACTAATTTCATGGTTTTTTCCAATTTATCAAATCTTTCTTCCATCCTTTCTGCAATGTCTTCTATATTCATAGAATCGTCTTTTTCATTGATTTAGGCCGTTTTTGGCATAGGACTTCAATATTAATTATTAACGACCCTGTACAATCAATAATATCATTGCTAATTAAAAAGTCAACCAAAATTCACTAATGAAACACGGATAATTCGCCTCTCGGCCACGAGCTCGAGATCGAGTGGCGGATTTACAAAGTCACAATTATTGACTTACAGTGCTGGGTTTACTATGATTTAGATAGTTTTGGGTTATAATAAAAATTTAAAGGTAAAGTAACACTGTTAAGCGAAATTTCTAAATCTTCCACCAAAATTAATTGATAATTATGACTAAAATCTGCTTTAAACCTATTGGGCGAATTGTTTCAAAATTTAAAAATCCTAAAGATTTGATTTTTGCTTGTGAAAAAGGATTACAAACAAAAACTAATGCTAAAATAATTCTTGATAAAAAATATAAGCAAGGGCTTAATGGTTTGGAAAAATTCTCTCATATTTTTGTGATCTATTTTTTAAATCAGGCAACAAAACTGGAACTTATAACTCATCCCGGACCGCCAACCGAAAAAGAGTTACCAAAAGTTGGCGTTTTTGCTTCCAGAAGCCAATACCGGCCAAATCATATTGCACTTAGATTAGTCAAGTTAACTAAAATAGAAAATAATATTCTGCATATAAAAGGTTTAGATGCAATCAATGGATCAAAAGTTATAGATATAAAACCATATGTCAAAGGTTTTGATAGACCTGATAAATTCAAAACCGCCCCCTGGTATGACTGGTTAGAAAAATAGGCAAAGTCAGACACGCTTCCCTTTTAGCTGCTTCTTTATCAGCCTGATTAATAACTTTATTTAACTGATCACTAAGATAATGCTGACTTAAACCTTGGGTAATTTGAGGAATTTTATCCAGTTCGTTTTTTAATCTGCTTTCCAGTTCTGCCGCAGAAATTTCCAGTTTTTGCAAAAGCAAAACAATCAAATTGTCTGTTTGTTTTATTAAAACAGATAAAAGATGCGTCACCTCAATTTGTTGATGATTTTCTTTTGGGAAGCAATTTCCATTGACTGCTGCAATGCTTCCTGGGTTTTATAAGTTAATTTATCTAGTTGTATTATAATTAATATTATTTATTTGACTGTTTAAACCGTTTTTTGTTAGCTGAAATAAGATGGATAATAGCTATAGGCCATAAAAATATTTCCAAATACCAATACCAGTGATGGAAATAGTTAGCGACTATAATACCGCCACTGCCGTTTATATTATAAACACCGATTAGATCCTTAGAAAACGGCCAAAGCCATCTAATTCCATAAAACATTGTATCAACCAATAAATGTACAAAAATATTAACAAAAACTATTATTATAGCGTATTTAAACCATTTTTTACGATAAAAACAGCTAATTATAATTAATATAACTAAAGCTATCAAGTAGAAAAAAGGTAAATGAGTAATTAAATACCGATGACTTAAATACAACTCGTTGGTAAAAATTTGATAAAAAAAATCAAGGTCAGGCAGAACTGCCGAAAATATTCCCAAAGCCAGCCACTGCCACTGCCATAATAAATTGTTCTTTTTCATCACATAATAAGTGGTAAAATAAGCTACGGGAATGTGACCTAACATCATAAAATTTTCAGTTTAAAAATTAATTATTAATTTATTAAATTATAACAAACTTGACTGAATTTAAAAATTAATCTATACTAATTATCACTAAATTTTTATAAATTAACTGCTAAAAATATGGCTCATAAGAAAGCAGGCGGTTCTACTTCTTTGGGACGAGATTCTGTTTCTAAAAGATTAGGTGTTAAAAGACATGATGGCCAAATAGTCAAAGCTGGTATGATTTTAGTTCGCCAGCGAGGCACTAAATTCCGTGTTGGTCAGAATGTGAAAAAAGGCAAAGACGACACCCTTTTTGCTATAAGTGATGGTAAGGTAAAATTTATTACTAAAAAATTAAAACGTTTTGATGGTAATTTAAAAAATGCTAAAATAGTTAATGTGATTAAATAAATTACTTTGTCTTTCCTTTTTGGAAATAAAATTCCCCTTAAACTTTGGGGAATTTTATTTTGTAGCGCCGCTATTCAGTACCTTCTTAAACAAAATCTAAACATGAAGGTATTTTCTGGTAGCCAGATAACTGCTAGAAACAGTGATGATAGTGGCTATTAATAATTCTGTACCGATAACTTTAATAAAATTTTCAGCAAAAGCCTCAACTAAATTCAAACTATATTCTTGGAAAAAACTATCTACATAAGGTTGTAAAACAACTAAAAGCGGATAGGAAATAATCACCAGTATTACTACAGCAATTAAACTATAAACCATGCCCACAATTAAAAAAGGTGAACGGACAAAACTATTAGAAGCTCCCACCAATTTCATAATACCTATTTCCTCACGTTGAGTGTAAATATTTATTTGAATGGTATTATAAACAACTAAAATGGAAATAATGACAAAAATTGAACTGATAATTGTCCAGGCATTTTGGATTTTTTTTGAATATTCAGTTATTTTAGTAATTAAAAGTTTGGCATCAGTGAATTCTTTATCCTCAATTTCTAAAAATCTGGAGTAATCTTTCTTAGATAACTCGTTCAAAATAACAGGAAAATCACTAATATCATGAGTTTTGATTTTTATACTGCCGGTAAAAGGATTTTCTTCCAAAGAATCCAATGATTCAATTATTAAAGGATCGTCTTGATGTCGTTTCTTAAAATTCTCCAAAGTTTGCTCTGGTGTAATAAATAACGCCTCTTTAATAGCCGGCAGTTTATTAAGCTCACTAACTAAAACTTGCGCCTGTTCAGTTGTAGCTTCTTTGGTTAAATCAATATAAACTTCGGTTTTTTCCTCCAAAACACTTAATACATGCTGAGTTAAAATATTAGAAGTCAGTAAAATACTTATGGAAACTAAAGACAACACAATAATAAATACCGTCACTACCGATAACCAAATATTACGAAAAAAACTTTGGACAGCAAATTTTATCACGCGAGAAATTTCCAAAAATAACATAAATTATAAGATTAATAATATCTAAAGTAAATATCTTCCTTTTGACTGATCGCCAATGATTTGGCCATTATCCAAAGTAATAACCCGTTTACGTAAATTGTTCACCACTTCCCGATTATGTGTCACTAAAACCACCGTGGTACCTAGCTCATTAATCCGTTTAAGTAAATCTATAATTTCTTTGGTATTAATGGAATCCAAATTGCCAGTAGGCTCGTCTGCCACCAACAAACGCGGTTTATGAACAAGAGAGCGGGCAATGACCACGCGCTGCTGCTCGCCGCCGGAAAGTTGAGTAGGATAACGGTCAATTTTTTCTTCCAAGCCCACGATTTTAAGAACCTGTGGAATAATATTAATAATTTTATTTTTAGGCGTACCGCAACTTTCCAAGGCAAAAGCAACATTTTCAAAAACAGTTTTCTTTTTCAAAAGTTTAAAATCCTGAAAAACCACACCGATCTGACGTCTAAGAAAAGGAATTTCCCGAGTTTGAATACCAGTAATATCCCAACCGCCAATAACAATCTGACCTTCAGTCGGTTTTTCTTCAGCAATAACCAAACGAATCAAAGTGGTCTTTCCAGTCCCGCTTTGTCCGACAATAGAAATAAATTCGCCAGGTGCAATATCTAAATTTATATCTTTTAAAGCGTAAATATTGGGTTTATAAAATTTACTTATTCCTTTCAGTTTAATCATAATTCACTTAAAGATTGAAAAACTTATAAATCACTTTTGATTAATTCGACTGTCACTGGCATTACCCCTCCTTTTAAGTAGCCTATTTTACTGTAAGCTACTTTATCTAAATCAATAATTCTTTTAGTGTATTCTTCGGGACCATAATCATTCACTGTAACGATCACTGATTTTTTAAAATTTTTGCTAGCGGCTGTTAAATTAGTAACTTTTAATTTAGTTCCTTTAGGGAAATCTCTGGAAGCAGCATATAAACCTCCTTTATACGCATACCAGCTGGCTTCTCCCACCCATTGATCTGGCTCTTCAAATAAAGCTAAGCGGGCAAAAGGTAAATGAATAATAGCATTCACTATTTCTTCCTCTAAATTCATATATGAAGGCAAAGCTTGCCAGTCATCTTTATTATTATCCCAATAATACATGGATTTTACTATGTTATTGTCTGACTGATATTTTAAAGAAAGCTGCAACGGCTGGGAAAAATCTAATTCTTCTTTGGCTTTGATATCAAACTGAAAAATATCACTGACTCTTAACTTTTTTTCTGCATAACCAAGATTAGAAAATGGCGTTAAAGTAGTAGTTACTTTATCACCATCAATAGTTTGCGGCATTATCACCGAAAAATCTTCATTAATTGTTTTAACAATATTACCTTTTGCTTCAATTGGATGACTTTCCAAAACTATAATTTTTCCTTTTTTGCCTTTTAATTGAGCGGTGATACTTTTATTATTTATCTCAACATCACTGGATAAAGCCTTCCAGCTAAGCTCTTTTTCCTGCCATTGATAAATATGCTTGGCGTAAATATTATCACTTTCATATTTTAAAGTAACCTTAAACTGAAAATTACCATCTATCTTTGATGACATTAAATAATAGGTATAGGCATTACTTACAATCGTTAAATCTTCTGGTAAATTATTTGCTAAAGCTTTATAAAGATAAACATCTAAATGACTGTCTTCTAAAGGAGGGAGGGTAAGTTCAATTAAGCCGTCATAGGCAGAAAAAACATTTTCCTGCGTAGATTGGCTGGGAGTATAATGAATACTGGCTGCTAAGACAAAATTAAACGGTAAAGCAATGAATAATATTATAATGATTACTCTTTTGAAAAATTGCATTTTTTCTTATTTTTATATTATAATAATTTACATTAAAGCGAGATTAGTATAACGGTAGTACGCAAGCTTCCCAAGCTTGTAGCGGGGGTTCGATTCCCCTATCTCGCTCCAAGAATTTAAACTATACTATATAAAATTTATCTTTTGCCAGGATAGCTTAGCTGGTAAAGCAATGCTTTCGTAAAGCAGAGATCGTGGGTTCGATCCCCACTCCTGGCTCCAGTTCTTAATAATAAAAAATAGACCGAAAAACTAATTTTAATTCTTTATAGAATTGTAACATAAATTTAACTATTAATAAAGTATTTAATTTAGAATATTATTTACAATTTAGTTAATATTGATTAAGATATCAACAGTAAGCAAACTATTTAAATCATTAAAATTATGAACAAGATAGAAACCCAACTTGAAATAACCCAGGAAACAATTAAAGAACAAATAATAACTAAACTTAAAGAACTTCAAGATAAACTAGAAGATTCTGGTTCTTTAGATCTAATATTAAAAGATGAAATAAAAGGAAACAATTTATTTCAAATTATTAGCTTTCAATTAAGTGACATTCTAAGAGAATCTGAGAAAGATAAAACCTTAATCTCTCCAGAACTATCTCATGAAATAAGAGAATATCTTACTACTATCCATACCCTAGAATTTAATCAAAAATCAAAAACACAAGAAGATATAGATAGTGCTGATGCTATAATTGATAAAATCTTGACAGAATTAGAAAATCTTGAAAATTAAAGTGAAAAGTAATATAAATTTGAAAATTTTTAATCATTAAACATAAGTCTATGAAAGAAGGACCTACTACTACTTTTGAACAAGAACTAAAAAAATAGGCCATAATACCAAAGCGCGTTTTACCTTTGTACGGCACAGCCAAAAAGCATCAGGCGAAGTAATTCAAAATGGAGAAATATCTGCTTCTTCTATTTCTAAAGGTGGAAGAACGAGAGCCGGGTGGTTTGGTTTATCAAAACTTACTGGCCGGAATATAAATATGGGATATGCAACTGAAGTTAAAAGAACTGAAGAAACTTTACGAGCAGCATTTGACGCTGGCGGCATTGATCCAGAAACAAAAATATTAGAAGATCAAAATCCTGAAAATATAAAAGCATTCTTTGCCTTGCCAGGCACATCTTACAGTGATGAATTCTTAAAAGAATATGATAAAAGAATAAGCCCAAGGCGGGAAGAATGTCTCAAGCAACAGTTTTCTGGCAAAAAACTTAAAGAGCTAACTCCTGATCAACAGGAAACTGTTATGGAATATGCAGAAGAACCAGCTATTGAATGGTACTTATCTCTTGATGATAAACGCTTTGATGATAAAACGCCCTCACCCAGAGAATGGGCCCGAGCTGTTGCCTTTAAAATGAACCGTTTAATTAATCTGCCTGATTATATGCCGAATGATAAATCAGTTGATCTTGTCAGCGCCGGACATAAAACCTCAACAGAAGCATTCTTAAAATATGCAATTACTCGCAAAGTTCAAGGAGAAAAAGTAACTGGCTTTGATTCCCTAAAAGATATTGGCGGGAGTTTAAAAATTCTTGATAGCTGGGATTTACAAGTAGAGAATGACCAAGAAGGCAACAAACAAATTACAATTATCTTACGACGAGAAAATGGTGATACTCAAAAGTTTGGTATTGATCTTGAAGTGTTACGTCAATTAGCCCAAGAACACATTACAGCAGAAGATAGTATTGATGCTAAAAAAATAGATAATTTATAAATAGAATAACTATGCCCAAAAGACAACTAATTTTAAAAGGTATAGCTGCCAGTCCGGGAAAAGCTAAAGGCAAAGCAAAATTATTTTTTTCCGGCGATGATTCTTCAAATTTTAATGAGGGTGATATATTAGTTACAACTATTACTGATCCCACCATGGTCCAAGCAATGATAAGGGCAGCAGCTATTATTACTGATATTGGCGGTATCACTTCCCACCCTGCTATCCTTAGCAGAGAAATGGGAATACCATGTGTGGTCAATACCAAAGAAGCAACAAAAAAAATTAAAGACAATATGCTTATTAATGTTGATGGACTAAAAGGAGAAGTTTATGTCTTGGATTAAACCATTCTCCAAAGCAACCTTTAAAGTATTCGCCGGACAAGTACTTGAAGGTTTTCAACCAATTGATTTTTTCCACTTTTTCCCTTTATGGCATGACCTTTGGGTTGCTAAAATTACAGAAATCATCAAAAAACTAAATTTAGGAAATAAACACTTTAAGGATATTAAATATTTATTACCGCCGCCTTCAAATATACGTGCAATTTTACTTAAACTCATCGCTTCTTATCACGCTTCATCCATAAAAAATAAGAATGAATATAAACTTGTTGCCAATTTCTTTGCTAAAATATTGCAAGAAAGCTGTACTAATGATCCCTTTTCGCTTACTTCAAATCCTTATCATTCCAAAGAAGAAATCAGAGATCTAGTACAAACAATCCCCTGGAAAGAGGCAGACACAACAATCGCCCGAAAAATCGGACAGCTTATTACTGCAGTAGGATCATTAGTCCATGGCCAATATAATGATGTTGTCACTGATCTTGGCTGGGAAACATATGGCCCCTATCAAATCCAACATCTAAAGCAAAACTATACTTTACTGATCAGACACTTTCCTAACCTTGCACCAAAAGAATTATGGCCACAGAAATATCTTGCCTCTGCAAAAGAATTAATTATCTATGCCCTTTACCAGGATGTTAAATGGGAAATTTATGTTGTTGGCTGTCATACTGTATCCAAAAAAGGAAATCCAGTTACCGGAATGAAGAAATATGCTGTAATAGCAGATGATAAAACAGTTAGTCAAGAAAAGATGATTGAATTTATTAAAGAGTCTTCCAATAAAGCAGAAGCAGTTTATCAAGAAATTAAAGGCATGGACTTTGAACAATTAAAATTAATGGTCATGACCCAAGAATGTTATCAACTAAAATTATTATTTGACAAAGCTGATATTAATTGGAAACCCACCAAAGAAATGTTAGAACGGATAAAAAATAAACCACTGCTAAAAAATATATTTCCTCATGGTAAATTTATAGAAACCGCAGATGAATTTATGAAAATCTTTGGAGTAAAAAAATTTGCTAAAGAAGTATTACAAGAAAAAATTTAATAAAACATTATGGAAACTAAATTATTCGTTGCCACTAAAGCATTTATTGTTCATCAAGGTAAAGTTTTAATTTTAAAAGAATCACCCAAATATCAAGACGGTGCCAACATTGGAAAATATGATGTGGCCGGAGGAAGGATTAAACCATGACAAAGATTTGATGAAAGTTTAATTAGAGAAATTAAAGAAGAAACCGGCCTTAAAGTAAAAATCGGCAAACCGTTTTTTGTCAATGAATGGCGACCTCTAGTCAGAGAAGAGCCCTGGCAAATCATTGGCATCTTTTTTATATGTTTTACTGATTTAGATAAAGTTATCTTAGGCGATGATCATGACGAATTCCAATGGATAAAGCCCCAAGAATATAAAGAATATAATCTTATAGAAAATCTTATCCCAGCGTTTGAAAATTATTTAAGTCAACGTGCGGACTAACATAGACTTGCGCGAACGGACGCGAACTACGTAGACAACGCTAACAATCGCAGACAGGCGCGGACCACGCAGACAAATTATAAAATATCCGCGAGTGTTCGCGTCGGTCCGTGTTATCCTAAAACCTTATCAACGTAACTACTCTTGATCTATTAATTTGTTCAGCTAAATAATCCTCAAAAGAGGGTTTTTTTATAAAGATATGACTGGCATGAAAAGTCGGTTTATCATCACTGGTATTTAACTTTTCTTTTAATTCAATAATATGATAACCAAATCTGGTTTCTACTACTGGACTTATTTCACCTGGCTCTAGTTGTAATAACTGCAGTTCAAATTCTGGAGCTGTTTCACCTAAATTTAACCAGCCCAAATCGCCGCCAGCCACAGCACTTTTATCCTCATTTACTTCTTTAGCAATTTTGGAAAACTCTCTTTGATCTCCTTCTAAAATTTTATGGATCTCATTCATTCTCTGTTTGATTTGCGGTACACCACTGGTTTCGTAAAAATACTGTTCAACTTTTTTCGCTAAAAGCAGGGGTTTTAAAATCTTTTCAGCAAAAGTCCTAAAATTCCAACCAAATAAATTTTTGGTTATGCCTTCTGCTCTTTGTTCATCAACGGACTCCATAAAAAGGTCATCTAATTTTGACTGTAACTCCTCCTCGGTGACAGAAACATTGCTTTTCTCGGCTAACTGATTAATAACTTCCAGTTCTACCAAAGTTTCCATGGTCTTTTTACGCAAATCTTTCTCCGAAACCTTTTGACTGTAACGATTCAAATAACGGTCCAGAACAGAAACATCACTGTTAAAAGTATGGATTTTAATTGCTTTACCATTAACATAAGCTACAGGCAAAGGTACTATTTTAGTTAATTTATCAACTATTGGACCCTGCCACTTTCCTAAATATAAACCAATTAATAACAGTACTATACCGGCAATTATTATTAATAATAAACTTATCAATACTGCCTTAATAAAAGAACAACTTTTTGTTGCTTTTTTAACTTCTTTCTTTTCTGTTGATTCCTCTAACTGACTTTGGTTTGATGGTTGCCCTACCACTGTTTTAGCTGGCTTTCTACTCTTTTCAGGCATCTTAGAGCTGGTAATATTCTCAATCTCTTCTAGAACGGCTTTGCGGGCCTCGGGCAAATCCATTTGTTGATCCCCTGTTTCTTCTTTAAAGGCGCTCTTATTATTTATTATTTCTTTATCTTGTTTATCCATATATTTTCAAATCAGTTAATTAATAAATTTTGAAAAAATAATTCCACCATTTTTGAGGATTAGACAATGCTCCTGCCTGACTGGCGATTAAATTTTCCGGAGCACTGGTAATTTTTTCTTCAGTGGAAGTAGGGGTTCCTTCTTCAGGAATAATAATTATTTTTTCTCCGGGCTTACGCAAGTTTAACTTTGTTCTCGCTTCTGTTTCCACAAACTCTATACTTTCAAAATAACCAATTAAATCTGCTAACTCCTTATTCTTTTCTTCTAAATTATTAATTTCTCCCTGTAATTTATTGACTTCTTTTTTTAAATCACGCCGATTGATAACTTCTTTAACTAAATTAACAGAGAAAAAAATCAAAATAAATAAACTTAACAAAAGCAAAAACTTAGAAGATAAAATTCTTTTACCTAAATCAATATCTTTCCGCATAGCTTATAAATTATAACAGAACTCTCTCTAGCAATCAATTCTTTAAAAGATTTATTCATCCAAAATCTGCTTTAATTTATCAGAACCTAATTTGTCCTTTAGCTTTTTAGCAATTCCCACTAATGCTTCCACAGACACATTATCTGTCTGTAAAGATATATTTTTTCTTATCTGCTTAATTAAATCCTGAATTTGCGCAGGATGGGGTATCTTTTCAGCTCTGATAATTGATTCGCTGGAAAGTATTTGTATCTTCAAAGAACCATAATGAAAAAGAGTCTGAAATATCCCTTTAAAATGATAAGAAACATCCTGAATCTTAGGATACTCAATTTCTGCTACCTGGCGGTCAAAAAAACCTTTCTGTTTATACAAAATAACTCTCTGGCTGGTAATCACTAAACAGTTATAATAACGGGTGATAATAAGCCGCAGTAAAGATAAAAAGCCCACTAACAATAAAAAGGTAAAAATTATTAAACCAATTGCACCCCAGCGAAAAAACAAAAACATCAGAAAAAATGGCAGCAACAAAGTAATTAAAGTAAAAAAAACCGCTGGCACAAAAGACAAATAATGCCTTTTTACTATTCTTATCAACTCTTCATTATCTTTTAAATTTTTGGTAAAATAACTCATATATTAAATCTATAATTACAACATGAGAAGAAAAACCGGCAAAATAGTATGGATAATCTTAAGTATTATGATTATTGCTTCCATGATTATCTGGACTTTAGGAGCTCTCTACTATTAATCTTACCAAAAATTCGTTCTTTCTTGTAGTCTAAAGGTTATGTTTGATTAAACAACTGATACCTGATATCTTAATATATCAATTCTGAACATTGGCAAAAAAATACACAAACAAACAGATTTTGGAGGAATCATGGCGACAATTACTATTGTCACTCATGGAGAAATGGACGATTCACTAAATCCAGGCCACCTTACAAGAGGAATGCGACAGGTAGAGGCTCTAAAACAATTTCTACCAGAAAAACCTGCAGAAGTCCATTTTGGGAATAGCAGAAGATATATCGAAATGGTTCGCCTGCTGAGTCTCTCCCTTGAGGAACTTGATAAACTTCCTGAAAACTTTTATTCTTGCGAAGCTGTCGGCAGCCCGACTAGTTTCAAAGACGAAAGGATTTGGAAATTCATCCTTGAACTACCTGACAATTCCCTGATTCTTGCCGGCAGCCCGCTCATGAAGACACTTCTTAAACTGGCCAAAAGCCACGAGGTACAGGACTTGCCAGATGCTCGCAGTGCCAGTGTCTACAAAGTCGCCATTGACGATGGGGAGATTGTAGATGTTAAACACCTTTTTTCTGCTGAAGACATAACTTAATCTTTCTTCTCCAGAGGATCAACATCAGCTTTGTTATAAACCGCTGGATTTCTTTCGGCGGTTTTTATTCTAAACTACTTACCTCTTTAACACTGCCATAAAAGCTTCCTGCGGTATTTCAACTTTGCCTGCTTTCATCATTTTCTTTTTGCCTTTTTTCTGTTTTTCTAAAAGTTTTCTTTTTCTGGTGACATCGCCGCCGTATAATTTAGCAGTTACATCTTTTCTTAAAGCCGAAAGCTGTTCTGCGGCAATAATCTTTCCGCCAAGAGCTGCCTGAATTTTAATGACAAATAACTGTTTGGGTAAAAAATCTTTTAATGCTTTAACAATTTTTTTACCAACAGTAAATGCCTGGTCGCGGTAAACCATAGTAGCCAAGGCCTCAATAGTATCACCGGCAACCAAGATATCCATTTTAACCACATCAGCCTGGCGATATTCTAAAAATTCATAATTTAAAGAAGCATAACCAGAAGAAATGCTTTTTAAGTTATCGTAAAAATCCACTAAAATCGCGGCAAAGGGAATGTCATAATGCAGAATAATTCTTTTTTCCTCCAAATATTCGGTATTTTTATATTCACCTCTTTTGTCCTGAACAAATTTCATAATGTTCCCCAAATAATCTTTGGGTGTGACAATATCTAACCTCACATACGGCTCTTCAATAAACTCAACTGAAGAAAATTTAGCAAGCTCTTGAGGGCTATGGATGATAAATTCTTTATTCTGACTTATGACTTTATACGCTACTGACGGTGTTGAAATAATTAACTTTAACCCATATTCTCTTTTTAATCTTTCCATCACAATTTCCAAATGCAGTAAACCTAAAAAACCACATCTAAAACCAAAACCCAAAGACGGAGAATTTTCCGGCTCAAAGAATAAAGCCGCATCATTCAACTTTAGCTTTTCCAAACCCGCCCGCAGTTTTAAATACTCATCACCTTCCTGACAAAAAACACCAGCAAAAACCATTGGCTTGACTTCCTTATAACCTGTTAAAGAATCAGCCGGCTCCTTAACTAAAGTGATGGTATCGCCAACCCTAACTTTATCTAAATCTTTAAGACCGGTAATTAAATAGCCGATTTCGCCGGCAATAATTTTCCCGGACTTTTGGTAATAAGGTTTAAAATAACCTACTTCCAGTATTTCGCTAGTTGCACCAGTTGCCATAAACTTGACTCTGTCCTTGATCATCAGTTGACCATTAACCATTCTTACAAAAGCGACTACCCCTTTATAATCGTCAAATTCTGAATCAAAAATTAATGCTTGAGCTTTATTATTGACTTCCCCGGCAGGCGGTTTAACTCTATCTATAATTGCCTTAAGAACGTCCTCTGTATTTTTACCGGTTTTAGCAGAGACAAAAATTATCTCTTCTGCTTTACAACCTAAAAAAGCCACCATTTCTTTTTTCACTTTGGCAAGATTGGCCGAAGCCAGATCAATTTTATTTATTACCGGAATAATGGTTAAATTCTGTTCTAAAGCTAAATATAAATTGGCAATGGTTTGCGCCTGAATACCTTGAGAAGCGTCTACCAAAAGAACAGCCGCTTCTACTGCCGCTAAAGATCTGGAAACTTCATAAGTAAAATCAATGTGGCCAGGAGTGTCAATTAAATTCAAAATATAACCTTTATATTCCATTCTTACTGGCTGAAGTTTAATAGTAATCCCCCTTTCTCTTTCCAGATCCATGCGATCCAGCATCTGCTCCTGAAATTTTCGCTTTTCAACTGTTTTGGTTATTTCCAAAAAACGATCAGCCAAAGTAGATTTACCATGGTCAATATGTGCAATAATGCAGAAATTACGAATTTTAGTCATAAAATAATCTAACGTGAATAATCCAAGTCTTGCCAGTTGATGAATATTTCATCTTTTATTTTTTAAATATTAATGGCTGTAAATAACGTTGTAAGAATTTTTTAACCAGAATTATTTCCTCACAATTAGTAATAGCGCTTAAGAAAAAGTAAACTGCTAAACCCGCTAAACCAGCCACTGCTCCTTGAGTAAAAATACCCCAAAAAGTTCTCATATCCACAACTAAAGACAGTAAATTTAAAGTACCATAAACAGCTAAACCTGCCAAAATAGAGTTAAAAGAGGTTTTTAAAACAGATTTAATTATTTTTTTATCACCTAAATAACCCAAACGCAACCTTAAAATAAAGAGAAGGGCCAGCATATTAACTATGGCTGCTAAACTAAAAGCCAAAGCCAAACCTTCTATTCCTAATAATTTTCCTAAAATCACCGAGCCAATAATATTCAAAGCAATGGCAGAAAGACTGATCAGAACCGGCGTCTTGGTGTCTTCCAAAGCATAAAAAGAACGAGCCAGCATAGGAATTAAACTTTGAGCAAATAAAGAAACAACAAACCAGCCCAAAGTTTGGGCAGTATAGTAGGTATCCTGCCAATCAAAATTTCCAAAACCCAAGATGACTCTAACGATCTGTGCTCTCAACAAAAGGATAAAGACTGATAAAGGAATAATTAAAAAAAGTATTCTTCTAAAATTTACCGAAAAAATTGCCACAAAACGTTGGCGGTCATTGCTGGCAATAGCTTCACTAAAAACCGGAAAGATGGCAATAGCCAGTGACACGCCAAAAATAGAAATAGGAAAACTTTGTAAATTATTGGCTAAATTAAAAATAGCCACACTGCCCACCATCAAAGTAGAAGCAATCGCCGTAATCACTAATTGATTAATTTGACTTCCTGCTAAACCTATAACCCTGGGAACCATCAATTTCATTATTCTTTTCACTTCTTTGGTAATCTGCCACTGCCACATGTAACGCCAACCTAATCTTTTAACTTCCGGCAGTTGAATCAATAAATGAAGAAAAGAGCCAAAGACTACGCCCCAGGCAAGTCCTAACGGTCCCCAAAAAGAATAAAAAACAGTTATACCAAAGATTATGCCTAAATTATAAAAAACCGGAGCCAAAGAAAAAGTAAAAAACTTTTTAAAAGAATTTAAAATACTGCCAACAACATTACTGGCAGTAAAAAAGATAATGCTTAAAAGCATAATTCTGGTCAAAGCAATGGTTTGTAAAAGTTGGTCGCCGGAAAAACCAGGAGCAATAAGCGGAACAATAAACGGTGCCAGGATAAAAAAGATAAAACTAAAAACTAAAATTATAACCAGCAAATAATTTAAAATGATATTAGAAATCTGATAAGCACGTTGGCGATCTAATTGCAGTACTTGGGTAAAAACTGGTATAAAGGCAGAAGCCAAAGCTCCTAACACTAAAGTATTAAAAATCAAATCAGGTATTTTAAAAGCCGCATAATAACTGTCCAGCAAAGCACCGGCACCAAAGTACGATGCCAGCAAACGATCCCGATATAAACCCAACAGTCTACTAATAATATTAAAAACGGCAATTAAAACAGCGCCACCAGTTACCGTAGTTACTAACTTAGTCCAAAAAATTCTTAACATATTAAATTTATTGAAAATAAACCTCAAAACTTCCTTGAGGTTTGGTTCTTTAATTATAACATAAAATAACTATATCAAAAAACTGAACTTTGATTATGATCACCTCTTTTAATTTATATTATAGTAGGTTATCACTTAAAGTTCAGTTTTTAAGATTTATATATAATTTTTATTTTACTAATTCTAAAAGAAAATTAACGGAGGGCGAATACCCGCTTATACTGAGCAAAGCCCAGTTATACGGGACCAGATAAAATTTAGCAATTTTCAGTCAAGAAAGAGATTCTGACCGAAAAATAAAGCTAAAATATTATCTTTTAGTCCACCAAGCCCAAGCATGAAAGACTTTCTCCCTCCAGTAACCATCATTTAAATTATTCAATTTACAAAGTTATATTTTACTTAACAAAACAGTATATCATAATTTAAAAAGTTTGTCAAGTCCGAATTAAGCTTTAAATTAAAAATTTGGCTAATCTTAGCCAAAAATTATTTTTATCATTTAATTATTTTAATTATTTTTCTAATACCACAGCATAATACTGATCAGAATCAAGTGTAGAAGTAAAATCAACGCCTTTATCAGAAATAACCAATTTACTCTCTTGGGTATTATCTAACCACTTAACATGCAGATTAGAAGGTAAGAATAAAATACTTTTTAGCGAAACATTATCAGTTCCGGATTGACGTTGGGCCAGTAAACTGTAAGTTGCCAAATCAGTTGAACTCCCCTTCTTTAATTTGCCAAGCAACTTACTAAAAAAAGATTGATGCTCCTTGACTTTAAAAGGTAAACGATAAGAAAAGGTTATTGTTTCTGACTGTCCCGGCTCTACTTGAATCCAGTTGCCAAAAACAGTCTTGCCCAACTCATTATTAATTCTTGTACCGCTTTGCGGATCAACTGTAACTTTTCCCTGAATTTTCTGTAGATACTCATCATTATAAAAATTTTCATAAACTCTCTTAAATAAATCTCTTGTCGGCGGATTATAACCGGTTACATCTATCAGTTGACTGTCTAAAGGCACATAGACTCTTAAATATGATACATTGTTTACTTTCTCAAAAACATCATCTGGATTTCCTAAATGAGTTCTGGTAATAGCAACAGTATCAATAATACTACCATCATCCTGAAGATAACTATAGTGATTGATCTTTTGTTCAATCACGCCGTTGGTTTTGCCGCCGGCAATATTAGTATCAATAACTGCCAAATAATCTTTTTGGGCTGGCAATAATTCTCCGGTTAAACCAAAATTATTTGCTTTGGCCTGCATTGAGGAATCAGCAAAATAAAGCTGAACATCTTTATTTTTAAAAGCTTCATTTAAAGTTAACAGTAAAGGCAGGGTTTGCTCTGTTTGAACAGACAATAATCGCTCAACTAAAATCGGCATCAGATCACTAATAATCTCTTTAGGTTGATTTTCTTCCTTATCATATTCAAATAAAGTGGCATGTTGCAAAGCCAGTACTACATCATCTGGAGTTAAAACCTTATTATATTTAGGCATTTCAATATTACCCACAATTTTTAAAAGTTCAGGTATTAAGGAAGAATTAAAAGCAATTACACCATCAACAGATGGCCAGCCGGATTTTTCAAAAAACCAGGTTATTTTTTTGGCTGAAGTGGGAAAATCAGGCCACCAATTAGCATCCCAAATTTCCCAAGCTGTTCCCACTAAGTGCAAAGGTTCAGGAGAAATTATTTTTTCTGTAAAATAACCTTTTAAATCATAAGAGCCGCCTGCTGGCACTTCCAAATTAATAATCTTACCGTCTTCAATGTCTACCAGAGCCAAACTGCCAAAAAAACCGCCCGTGGCTCTAAGCTCGTTAGTATTCTGGAACATAAATAAAAATCGCTTGGGTGAATTATGGCCCAGAACGTCCAAAGCCAAGCTAAAAAGTTCGCTGCCCTGATCTAAATTTTTCCGCAACTGCGGCAATTTTGACTGCACTTCTATCAAATAATCGCGGTACTCTACCGGTAAGACTTTAGGGTCAACTTTGGCTAAATAATTAAGGGCTTGGTCTAAATCTTCCTTAGCCATCGTTAAATCATTTTGGATAAAAGCCAAACCATCCGAAGTAGTTACACCTAAACTGTCATCTGGTTTAGTTTGGGAGAAAACTCCTGCCAAATTTTGAGCAGCGGTCGTGAGATGTTTGCCGGCCATAAGCAAGTTTTGAGCAGATGTTACCTTTTGACCGGCCGCCGGAATCACCTTAATTATATCCATTAATGAGCGATTATTATCTTCCATAGCTACCAGGGCCTCGGCAAAATAATTATTGGCAGTGCTAAAATTTACGGCGGCGTTTTGCCAGTCAGCTTGAGTAGCGGCTTCTGCACCCTGTTTAATCTCTTGCCAGGCAGCTTGACTGAAAAGCGAAACCTTATTTTTAGTTTTAGCTAAATGTTCATAAAAAAATATCCCTCTGATGGGCAGGACTAAAAGCAAAGCAATAAGAGCAAAATTAAGAGCAAATTTTAGATTAACTAAAAATCCCTCTGTTCTTTTTTGTTGGACAAAAGTAAAAGCCGGTTTTTCCTTTTTTTTAGCTTTAAATAAATTTTTATACCACTTATGTACTTTAACACCAAACTCATCCAAAAATTCAATCAAGCTTTTCTTTTTAATTAAAGAGGTGGCAGGAATAGTAAATTTATTATCATCAGTAAAATCTTTAGCAAATTCATCATATGGCTGGAATAAAGACTTGAATCTAGAAGAGGGTGGTTTTTTAAACTTAGGAAAATGTTTTTCCTCTTCTTTTAGATTAATTAAATAAGCAGAATTGAACTGTTTATAAGTTTTCTTTTTCTTAATTGTGCGCCCTTCTTTATTCAAATAAATTTTAATCTCATTTTGAGGCAAAAGCTCCTGCTTTTTCTTCTCTTCCAAAGGCAAAGAAGAATCGCTATTTATCCTCTCTTCTCCTAATTGATTTACCTGACCCGAAATCTGTTCAACTTTATTCTCTAAAAAACCATCTGAATAACTAATTTGTTCATCTACTAAAAAATGTTCAAGCTGTATAACTGCTTGTTTGTCTTTAACAGCCAATGACGCTAAATTATCTTTTTTTGATTTTTTGACTGATGATCTTTTGCTGATTTTACTTTTTTTTGTCTGGCTATTCTTTTTAGAATGACTTATCTTTGTCTTTTTCATTTGGGGAAAACTTTTTATTTCATCTGTTTAATTATAACATAAAATAATAAAATATAATATTACTAAAAAACAAAACCCCTCAAGCTCAAAAACCACCCAAGGGGTTATTTGCAGACGCGATTATGACTTTCCAGAAACCAACCATATTTTTTATTCAATGACCCCATTTGCCTTTTTCAAGATTTTCCTTTTTCAAGACAGATGGGTCTCATATGACAAGATCTGATTGATCCTAAAAGCCAACACGCGTAAGCTATATGATAAAGAACGAGTAATTTTTCGAGCGAATCATATAAGTTTATTTTAATTCGCAAGAATACACTCCCTCATTCAAAGCAACAAATAAAGTATTTTTTAGATTATGGTATGTGGCTTGATAATTGAGTGGGATATAATAATGAACATCTTTAATTATTTCATACCATTCTTTATTCTTCATTTTTTCTTCATCGATATAGGGATAATATTGAATAACATTAAAATAATTTTCTCCCACTTTAATTGTTTTATATTTTAATTTTTCTTTGGGAACAGAATATAATTTATCATATGACTTTGTAAAATCATATAGAGCAATTGAAGAATCAGAATAAATATATTGTACTAAAATAGAAATCGGATCAGTATCACCATCTGCTGGCAAACTATCTGTAAATGTAGAATAAACATTAACCGAGCCACCAGATAAATCGTCATCTATTATTTTTTCCCATGTTTCTCCATCGTCTGATGATCTATATAAATTAGATGGATATTGCGTTAACAAATAATAAATATTCCAATCATTGATAACAAGATTTGCTATACTTCCTTTTTCTAAATTAATATCAATGGGTTGACTCTCCCAAGAGTTAATATCAAAACGATTTAAATAATAAATGTTTTTGGCTACTTTTATGTCTCCGATATCTACCTTATTATTAAAATCAAGATCTACAGTTAAGGCATAAATGTCTCCGCAATTCTTATGCATCCCGCATGAATAACTCTGAGCAACATCAATATCTATTACAATTCCCTTAGTGGGATAAGGCAATTCCTCCCAATCCATTCCCTTGTTTTCACTTTTAAAAATGTGATAATCATCAGCTAAGGCATATACAACAATACTATCATCTCCTATTGTTTGATTGTCATGAATAATAATTTTTTCAACATTAGGCGTATTACCGTTTACTCTTAATTTATTATTGACCGACCACCAAGTAGCCCCGTTGTTTATACTTTTAAAAATTCCCATATCAGTAGCGGCATACAATTCGCGATCATTTGCCATTGCAATATCATTAATTTTTTTTGTTAACAATCCTTGATTAATTTGTTGGCAAACAACAGGGCTCTGTACTCGTGAGCTTTGCTCATTAGATTTATTATTATTGTTTGTTTTTAATAAATAAAATATTAAACTAATCAAAATAATAAAGAAGATCACGAAAAGAATAATAATTTTTTTTCTCATATTTTTTAAATTAATTAATAAATCATTTTCGTAGCGTAGCAGAGAAAACTCCTATTTTCCCCTCATTAAATAAAGAAAAAAATTCACTCATTCTTTATTCAAAAAGAAACTTGAAAATATATCACCCAACTAGATAATATAAAAGGACGAAATATCAAAATAATACACAAAAATACGAATTTTAACAAGGGCTATACAAAAAGTTTTAAAACTTCTGCTGCCATTTTCTCCCAGCTAAATCTTTTAATATTCTCATATCCTTTTTTAATTAATTGCTCCTGCAAAGCTCGGTTTTCTAAAACCAGCTGAATTTTACCGAACATCTCGTTTTCATCATCAGGCTTAAAAAAAATGGCAGAATCATTAAGAACTTCCGGTAAAGCAGTGTAATTAGAAGAAACTACTGGCACACCATTAACCTGCGCTTCTATAGGAGTTAAACCAAAGCCTTCATAAAAAGAAGGAATAACATACACTAATGCCTGCTGATACAATGCTTTTAATCCATTGTCAGGAATGAAACCGGTAAAAATTACATTTTCTTTATTGATTTTTTCTTTAAGTTTTTTATAAAAATATTCTGTTTCACCTGCTAAAACCAATTGATAGTTTGCTTGGCTGTTTAATTTCTGAAAAACTTTAATTAATCTTTCAAGATTTTTATGAGGATAAGCTGCTCCCACATATAATAAATACGGTTTATTGATCTTAAATTTACTCAAATCTAACGTTGGAGAATCTTCTTTTAAAGAATATCCTTCATGAATAACTTTTATTTTATTTTCCGGCACCTGATATAACTTTATTAAATCATCTTTGACAAAATTAGAAGGAGTAATAATCTTAACTGCCTTTTTAATAGTGTGTTTGACGATTCTTTTATAAACCAAGAGTTTAATTTTATACAGCCAAAGAGGTAAGGTAGTTGCTCGTGAATCCGGAAAATGATCAATGATAAGATCATGAATAGTGACAATAAATTTCTTATGATAAGTTAAAGGAACATTAAAATGAGGAAAATACATTAAATCAACTTGGCTTTGATTAATAATTTGCGGAACTTTAAACTGCTCTTTAAAACTGTACCAACGAACATCCAATAAAACCTTGGTTACGTTTGTTGCTGATGTTTTTAATAAATCAATATTGTCTTTGGTTAAAAAAACAACATAGTGATTTTTTTGATCAGCTTTTATTAATCCGTCAACTAATTTTTGAATGTAACGCCCCAGTCCCCTGTTCTTTAAACCGTAAAGTCTGGCGTCAATGCCAATTTTCATATTTATTTCACTTTAAATTATTTTAAAGACTCAAATGTCTGTAGAACCTTTTTAGCAGTCTCTTGCCAGTTAAATTTTTTAGCTTGCCTAAGACCTTGAGCAATTAACTGCTGACGCAATTTTTCATCATTTAATAAATAATTAACTGCGCTGGTTATCTCCTGAATATTATAAGGATCAACCAAAAAAGCAGCGCCTTCGGTAACTTCTGGCAAAGATGAATTAGCAGAAGTAATAACCGGACAGCCACAGGACATCGCTTCCACTACCGGAAAACCAAAACCTTCATAGAATGACGGCCAAAGCAAAAGTTTGGCTCCATAATATAATTGCCATCTATCATTACTATTTACATAGTCAAGGAAAATAATTCTATTTTTGGCTTTTGACTTTTGAACTGTTTTATAAATCCTGCGATACAGCCAGCCTTTACCGCCGGCAATAATAAGATAGATATCTCTCTTATTTATTTTTTCAAAAGCCTGAATAACTCCTTCTACATTTTTTCTTGGTTCCAAGGTACCTAAATAAAGAATATATTCTTTAGGTAATTTATACTTTTTTTCAAAATTCTGCTGATTAAAAGGAGGATTTTCCTCTATTCCCGGATAAATAACTTCTATTTTTTCTACAGGCAAATCATAAACCTCCTGTAAATCTCTTTTAGAATTACGGGAAACTGTTAAAATTTTATCGGCTTGTTCTAGCTTTACCTTGGGTTTAACGGCTTTATGCCACCATCTCATCTTAGCAGAATAAGCCCATGGTATTCTTTGAAAAGAAAGATCATGAATAGAAATAACTGTTTTACAGTTTTTAGTCACCTGCCAAAAATTTAAGTTAGGAAACCAGAATAAATCACAACCACCGATCATTTTATCCAAAGCAGGTCTACTAACAAAAATTAAACTAAGGTTCAATAATTTATTGGGATAATTAAAGGAATAAACTTTAACATTTGGATAACTCTTAAATTCACTAATAATTTTAGGAAGCGGACCGCTCAATGAATTTAAAAAAAGTTTATAATTATTCTTTTGATCTAAGTTAAATAATTGTTTTAATATTTCGTAAAGATAAACACCTACGCCAGTTAACTGGGAAGATAACAAAGCTCTAATGTCTATGGCAATGGTCATACTTTTTTTTAAAACTCTAATATTTTACCGGAAAATTCCTGCCATGATTTACTGATAAACTCTTTAAAATTCTTCTGAAAAACTGCAATATCAAATTTTTCGGCATGTTCTTTTATTTTTTGCGGATCAAACTGCTTAAGTATTCTTTCGAACCTGATAACCAGATCAGCAAGCGATTCCCAACTTTGCTCATCAAAAAATTTACCTGTTTCATTATCAATAACGCTCTCTAAAGCACCGCCCGACTTATAAGCGATTACCGGCCGGCCCGAAGCCATGGCTTCCACGGCAGTAATACCAAAATCCTCTTCTTGCGGATGAATAAAAGCTTTAGCGCGCGATAAAACTTTATTTCTCTCCTCATCAGAAAGTTCTCCTAAAAACTGAATATTATCTTTAGCAATTTTTTTTAGATGATTCTCTTCTTCGCCGGTGCCAATGATCTTTAAGGGAATACGCAGTTGATTAAAAGCCTTGATAGCTAAATCCACTCTTTTATAAGGACGAAGTCTGGAAACTATCACATAATAATTATCAATTTCTGAAGAAATAAAAAATTTCTTGGTTTCTACCGGTGGATGAATAACCGTGGCCTCACGCTGATAATATTTTTTTATGCGTCTGGCGACAAACTCTGAATTGGCCACAAACTTATCTACTCTTTGCGCTGCCACATGATCCCACACTCTTAACCTGTTTAAAATTAAAGGTAAAATTTTTTTGATGATTTCTGGCTGATTTAATTCTTCAACATACTGATGAGTATCTGACCATAAATATCTGGTAGGCGAATGGCAATAACTTATATTCAAAGTGTTAGGCGGTGTTAAAATTCCTTTGGCAAAAGCCGATGATGAGGAGATAACAATATCATAACCGCTAAAATCAAACTGTTCCCAAGCCAAAGGCATTAACCATAAATACCACTTAAAGTGCTTTACGCCCAAAGGCATTTTTTCTAAAAAAGAAGTTTTAATATCCAGATCTTTAAACAGCCCTGCTTTTTCGGGATTATGAATCAAAGTAAAAACCGGGCTTTCGGGAAACATTTTATGAAATTCCAAAAGCACCTTTTCTGCTCCTCCTAATTGAAACAAATGATCATGAGTTAAAGCAATTTTCATAAATTAACTAGCTTTACGTTGGTTGATAACTGCTTTAGGTGTTTTTAGTAATATTTGAATATCCAAACCCAAACTCCAATTTTCCACATAATAAGTGTCTAAACGCACTTCTTCTTCCCAGGACAAATCACTTCTGCCAGAAACTTGGGCCATGCCTGTCATACCTGGTTTAATCGCTAAAAGTTTTTTTTGACCACTTTGATAACGCGCCACTTCTTCTGGTTCATGAGGACGAGGACCGACCAAACTCATTTTCCCTGACATAACATTTATTAATTGCGGCAATTCATCAAGACTCCAGCGCCTGATAAATTTTCCAAATTTAGTTAAACGCGGATCATTTTCCATCTTAAATAAAGGGCTGTCAGCTCTTTCATTAAATTTAGTTAAAGTTGATTTTAAGGCATGAGCGTCTTTAATCATGGAACGGAATTTATATAACTTGAATTTAATGCCATCAGAACCAATACGATCCAATTTAACCAAAATTGAGCCGGGCGAACTTATTATTACGCCTAATCCTACTACTAACAACAGCGGGATTAAGATAATAAAAATAATTAAAGAAATGATTAAATCAAAAGTTCTTTTAAGAATCCTGCCCCAGCCATCCAAACGTGTCCGCTTAACTTCAATCAAAGGCACGCCAGCTACAGTGCTTAACTCAAAATTTATCAACTTTGTCTCCAGTAAAGAAGCAATATATTTATAATTCAAATGATAATCAAGGCAAAAATTAATTAACTGACTCTTTTGATCACTGGTTAAATTTATATCAGCCAGTATTACTTCATCCAAATTTCGCTTTTGAGACAACTCTTTTAAATCAGCTAAAACTTCATCATTAAAAGCAGGATAACTTTTAACCACTTTAAAGCCATACGACTGTTTTTTATTAAACTCTTCAATAATGTCCTGAGCGTTCTTATCATTGCCAATAACAACAACCTGACGGACGCCGATGCCTTTCTGATAAAAAATCTTCTTGAGATAATGAATAATAATTCTTTCCAAGCTAATCAGAAAAATGCTTAAAAGCCAACTGGTCAAAATAATCAGTCTGGAAGAAAAAAGCTGGAAATTAAAGAAAAAAGCCACCACAATAATTAAGGTGGCGATACTACAAGCAACAAATATTTTGGAAATATCTCTGATGATACTGCGACGTTTTGTTGAATATAAACCATTAAAAGCCAGGCTTAAAAGCCAGGCAAAAGCTACCCATAAAATAACCTTAAAAAACTGCTCATAGCTCATCTCAAAAATTACCGGTCTGATTTCTGTAACAAATGATTCAAAACGTAGAAAATAAGCGATGCTTCCAGCCAAAAGCAAAGCCAAATAATCCAAAGGTACAAGTAAAACAGTAAAAAATAATTCCAGCTTTTTCATATTAAATATAATAGCAGATTTATCTATTTTTTACACTTACTGTAAAAAATAACCCCGCTCTACAAAGAGCGGGAAATTAAATACTCACTCAAGTTAATAAGCCGAATTCTGTGCCCACCATTGGTGGGTGATGATCATCTATCTAGCCCTGAACGTTGCCGGACAGGGTCATGCCTCCAACCCGCCCCTACTCAGGGACCTACTTGGAGTTGCACCGGATAAAAGTTTACCTCTTTCCCGTTGTCACCAACGGGACAGGTCCACTCCTTAGTGGACCATTTCATTCTCAATTCGTGAAAGGTATACCTTTGGTTCACGAATAGACCTATTTTCTGTTGCACTTGTTCTACCATGCACCTTGCGGTTCACGGCGGTTGGCGTTACCAACTATCCTTAATATGGTGTTCGGACTTTCCTCCCCGCCAAGTCAGACTTGGCGGAGCGATCATCTAAACTTGAATGAGCTAAACTAACATAACATAATTTAAAAATAAAGTCAAGAACTCTAAATAATATGTGTGCTCATTACCTCTACTACTAGTCACCTTTTAAAACTTTTAAAGTTTCCTTGGCACAAGTTTGCCAATTAAATAATTTTGATCTTTCTAAACCTTTGGTAATTAAATCATCTCTTAAATTCTCATTCTCAATTAATTTAATCATCTGATCAGCAAAACCTTCAATGTCATGAGTCTGGGCATATAAACCAGCATCAGAGACTATCTCAGGCAAAGAAGATGAATCACTGGCAATAACCGGACAACCACAGGACATGGCTTCTAGCGGCGGCAAGCCAAAACCTTCATAAATTGAAGGATAAATTAAAGCTGTAGCACCGCTAAGCAGTACAGGAAGATCATTAATAGGCAACCAACCTAATTTTTTTATTTCATTTCTAAAAGGAGAATTCCTTATTTCTTCATTAATTTCCTGATGAAAAGGAGTTTCGCTGCCTACTAAAATTAAATTGTGAGGTTGATGGAGTCTTTCTCTAAAACGATTATATATTCTAATCAAACCAGCTACATTCTTTTTTAAAGATAAACGACCAAGAAAAACAAAATAAGGTAAATTGATATTCCTCCTTTGTAAAAAACCTTTTACTGTTTGTTGAGCTACCGGAAACCATTTATCATGATCGCAACCTAAATGAATAACCTTAATTCTCTTTGGATCAATATCATAAATCCTAACCATTTCACTCTTAGTAAATTCAGACACGGAAATAATTGTTTCTGCTATCTTTAAAGCAATCTTTAAACCCTGTCTTAAAGATGCCAGTTCCCACCTGGTATAATTTTCTGGATACCTCTCATAACCAACATCATGCCAGGTGATAACATTTCTTTTAGCACCAACTAAGGGAAAAGTATGAGAAGGAATAAATAAAACATCTGGTCTGCTAAATATCATTTCCCAACTCATCCGTCCTAATGTCCAAAATCTCTTTAAAGGCCAGTTTAAAATTTTCTCTTTAAAATTAGAAGAAGGCGGCTGTAAATCTTTATTTAATTTATCAGGGGTATATAAAATATATTCATTTAGATGATCTAATTTATAAAACTCTCTAATCAAATAATAAGCATACCACTCTACACCACCTCTAGGAAAATGATTAGCCCGCGAAGTATCAATACCGATAACCATATGATTGATAAATTAAAATATAATTAAAATCCTCCTTTTATTTAGCCCGCCGAATTGGCGGGCAGGGATTTATTTAGTGGAAAGAATACTTCTTTTATATGATTCAAGATTATCTAAAGCAACTCCTGTTCCTTTAGCCACACATAAAAGGGGTTCATCAGCAACATATGACGGTACCCCGGTTACCTGAAAAAAAAGATCAGCAATATTACGTAATAAAGATGTACCGCCTGATAAAACCATACCCTTATCCATCACATCAGCAGAAAGCTCTGGAGGGGTTTTAAACAAAACTGATTTTACTGCGGCAATTATGCCCTGTAATTCGTTCTGTAAAGCTTCGGTAACATCATCAGAATTCACTTCAATGGTACGAGGCAAACCGGAAATCATATCTCGGCCCCTGATATTCATTCTTAATCTTTCCTCTTCATCCAAATACATGGCTGAACCGATTTTTATTTTAATTTCTTCGGCAGTCCTTTCTCCAACAGCTAAACCATATTTCTTACGAATAAATTCGGCAATAGCTAAATCAAATTTATTGCCACCAATGCGAATTGAGGTATTGGTTACAATACCTCCCAAGGAAATAATAGCAATTTCTGAAGTTCCGCCGCCCATATCCACTATCATATGACCAGAAGCAGAACCAATGGGAATATCAGCGCCAATCGCTGCGGCAATCGGTTCTTTAATAATATAAGCAGCTTTAGCGCCAGCCGCCATAGTAGCATCAATTACCGCCCGACGTTCAGTAGAAGTAATGCCAGCAGGAACAGCGATCATTACTTCAGGACGAAACAACTTAACTCCGCCTAAAGCTTTATTAATAAAATATCTTAACATCGCTTCTGTTATTTTATAATCAGCAATTACTCCATCTCTTAATGGTCTTTGAGCAATAATAGTATCCGGCGTTCTGCCTATCATTTCTTTAGCTTCTTCTCCTACTGCCAAGACTTTCTTATCCATTGTGGAAATAGCTACCACCGAAGGTTCATTAATAATAATCCCCCGTTTAGGCAGATGCACTAAAGTATAAGTTGTTCCCAGATCAATACCGATCTTTTTAGAAAACATAAAATATTTAAAATTGTTAAATTATCCTAACATAAAATTAAAAACTTGCCAACTCTAGAATTCATTCCTTACTTTACTTCTTTATTTTACTTCTTTAATCTGGTAAACAACCTCGCCTTTAGGGGTTTCTACTTCCACTTTATCACCAATAAAGTGTCCTAAAAAAGCTTGACCCAAAGGTGAATCACAAGAAATTAATCCTTGTTCGGGATTTGTTTCATGAGAACCAACAATGTTGTATTGCACTGTCTGACCTTCAACTTCCACTACAACCTTTGAACCTATCCTAATACCGTTTCTGTCTGACTGCGGCGCTGTAACAGCACTTTTTAAAACATTTTCAATTTCCAAAATCCTGCCTTCAATAAAAGCTTGCTCTTCGCGAGCATCCTGATAATCAGCGTTCTCGCTTAAATCTCCATGGTCTTTAGCCAGTTCAATTCTTTTTTTGATTTCTTTACGTTTTACTTCTTTAAGTTTTTTTAACTCGTCTTCTAATTTCTTTCTACCTTCTTCGGTTAAAACTGGATAATCTGCCATATAATTTTTTCCTTAATTAATTATTAAATATATAAAATCTATTTTTTAACTTTCACTCTTAACCCTGTTATCAGCATACCATTGCCAAACTTGCCGAGCAATAGAAACAGCCACTTCTGATCCTTCTCCACCGTTCTCTACAATAATAGTTAAGACTAAATCAGGATTATCATAAGGAGCAAAACTAGTAAACCAAGCATGGGGCTTTTTATTACCACCTACTTGGGCGGTACCGGTTTTACCTGCAATAGCTAAGTTATGATTAGCTAAACTTTTGGCACTGCCTCCTAAAACAGCGGCTCGCATACCTTCGGCTATAATTTTAAGATTGCTTTTACTAACCATTCCATAATTAATAATTTCAGATTTAATATTTTGTTTTTGATTATTCAGGGGATCTTCTATTTGTTCAACTATTTGGGGACGATATAAAACTCCGCCATTGGCAATAACTGCAGTAATGTTGGCCATTTGTAAAGGAGTAACTAATAAATCTCCCTGCCCAATAGCTAAATGTAAAGTATCACCCGGGTACCATATTTCTTCTTTGACCTCCTTTTTCCAGGCAGGTGTGGGTATTAGACCTGTTTTCTCTCCATGAATATCCAAACCCAATACTTGACCTAAACCAAATTCTTCAAAATAATGCGTCATCTTATCAATGCCTAAACCTTGATGATTATCAAAATCTTCTAAAGCCAAATAATAAAAATAAGTGTTAACTGATTCAGCTAGAGCTTTGATAATATTAGTTACGCCATGACCGCCTTCTTTCCAATCAGGGAAAAACCATTTATCATACCAAACTCCTCCTGAACTTAAAATTTGAGTGGATCTGGTAACTAAATCTTCCTCCAATGCCACGCCACCTACCACCATTTTAATAATAGAACCAGAAGGATATTCACCGGCGATAGCCCGATTAATCAAAGGTTTTAAAGGATCGCTGATTATTTTATTATATTCTTCGGTAATCAAACTCTGACTAAAAATATTGTTATCAAATGTCGGCCAATTAACTAACGCCCGTACCTTGCCTGACCGAGGATCAAGAGCTACAGCCGCTGCCGCTTGATGACTTAAATTTTTCTTGAAAGTTTCGGCAATAATCTCCTGCAAATCTTTATCTATAGCCAAAATTAAGTTTTTCCCGGATACAGATTTTTCTTCAGCAATAATTTTCTTTTCATGACCCAAAGAATCTACCTCAACTCTTTTTTCTCCTAACTTTCCTCTTAACTGATCTTGATAAAATTCTTCAATACCAGTTGTACCCACCCGTTCAATCAGCTGGTATCCTTTATCTAAATAAAAATCTTTTTTTTCGCTGGTTATTCTGGTAGTATAACCTAATAAATGTGCAGTGGCCTGGTTCAAGGAAAGATAATGACGTCTGGGATCAGTTACCACCCGCAAACTAGGATAAGCAGAAGTTTCAATCATTAAACGTACTGCTTCCTCATAATCCAAATTCTCTTTTACTAACAAAGGTACCTGACTTTTACTATCAATTAACTGATCAACTGTAGCGCTGGACAATTTTTCTCCCTCAATTTCTAACCCTTTTAGAAGATTACGGATTTTTTCATTTTCCATAGCGGAACTTGGTAAATCACTGGGGGTCAAATATAAAGAAAAAGCAGAAACATTTTCCACTAATGGCTGGTGCCAACGATCAAAAATTATTCCTCGCTGTGGTAGTAAATATTCCAAACGGATACGATTGCCTTCAGCCAGCTGGCGGTATTCTTCTCCCTTGATAAGCTGTAAAAATCCTAAACGAAAAAATAAAATAACAAACAACAGCACAATGAACAAAAAAGAAATATTAAATTTTACCAAAGAGATAATATTTCCCAACCATAAAGAAGCAGGTTTTTCAGTCATAAAAAAACTACCCAGCTCTTGGGTATGACTAAAACGGGGCAAGAGATTATTTTTCATCCCTTTGGCCTGTTGAGGGATAACAAAAGGATCTTTATTTCTCTTCTTCATTTTAAATAAGCTGTTTAATTCTTCTTAAATAAAACACATGAATCAACAATAAAAGGACAAAATTAACCATGATATATTGCAAAAGTTTATACCAAACAAAAGGAGATCCATAATTTAACCAGTTAAATAGTGCCTGGCTATTTATTAAAATTTTTAACAACAAATTAAGAAAATAAGGTAAAAAAATACCAATAATCAAACAGGTTATAGAAATAACCATAAACTGGCCTGATCTACCAGTAGTAGTAGCAATGTACTTCCTTAAAACAATTACTAAGCCGGATAGACAAACCAAAGTAATTAAATTAACCCCAAAAGTGCCTTGCTGCAGATCCAGCAACCAACCGCCAAAAATAGCAAACAACCAGCGCCAGGGTGAATTAACAAAACTCAACCAAATAACTATAATCATTATCAAGTTAAGATTAACTAAAAAGGTATTGCTACCAGAAAAAAAACTACTCTGAAAGATATAAATAACAGCGATAATGAGAATGATCACTAGACTCTTAAGTCTTGCCATAATTTAATTTTCTACAATAATCGTTAAACTTTGTAAATTTTGATAAGAAAAAAAAGGAGTAATTTTTGCCTGTTTAAATATCTCACCTAAAGTACTGTCTATTTGACTGACCTCACCAACAACCAAACCTGTGGGTATTGACTCTTCTAAATTAGAAGTAACAACTATATCTCCAATTTTTATTTCTTGATTATAAGGTATTAAATCCATCAGCAAACTACTGCCTGTTTGTCCAACTAATAACCCTGAAGTGTCGGAAAAATCAGCTAAACTGACCGCTAGTTTACTTTTAATATCAGTTAACAACATCGCATAGGCGATATCTTCTTCTGCCTTTAAAATCTTACCCACAATAACACCTTGCGCCGCTGTCACTGCTTGCCCCTCCTTTAATCCGGAAGATGCTCCTTTATCAAGAATTAATATTTGATTATCTGTAGGTAACCTGCCAAGGATATTTACTGATTGATATTGATATTTTTCTTTCTTTAAAAAATCCAGTTCTGCCCGCAAATATTCATTTTCCGTTTCTAAAGACGAGAGTTTTAAATAATCAATACTTAGACGTCCTATCCGTTCTTTTAATCTTTGATTTTCTTCGTTGATACTATTTAGATGCGTTAACTGATTTAATTTATTGCCCCAGCTATAAAAAACGGTCTGGACAGGCATAAATAGTTTAACAGCTGTTTGCTCTATAAAATGAAATAAGCCAGTGTAATGAAAGAAGATTAATAAAATTACGATAATTATTATTGTTGCCAAAGTTCTTTTTCTTGCTTTTTCCATTTGAAAATCCTGGCTTTAGTTAACTGCTACGGTTTATGAATTCCTTAGTATAAACCGTTAATTAAATTCTAATAATATTAAATTGTCTTTAAAAAAATCTTGTTGATTTATTTTAACCCTCAACAGTTGGAGGAATGAGAAGTTCTTTTAGATTATTTAAATCTTCTAAGATTATACCTGTACCCCGAACAACCGAAGTCAGAGGATCATTGATTACATGAACCGGAATTTTTATTTCCTGGGCAATAACTTTATCTAAACCCTTGAGCATGGCAGTGCCTCCGGAAAGTAAAATGCCCCGTTCATAAATATCCACCACTAATTCAGGAGGGGTTTTTTCTATAGTATCGCGTATGGCTTCAACAATCTGCCTGACTGATCTACTAATAGCTTCTTTAATATGTTGATTAGTAACGGTTACCTCTTTAGGTAAGCCGCTCATTAAATCACGGCCTCTTATAGTTGCTTCCACTTTTTCGGAATCAGAAGAAACTGTAGCGATTTTAATCTTTATTTCTTCAGCTGATTTTTCGCCCAAGAGTAAATTAAAATTTTCCCTAGCATACTGGATAATATTTTCATCTAATTCATTGCCGGCAATCGGTAAAGTAGAAAAAGTCACTATACCGCCCAGGGAAATAACAGCAATCTCTGTCAGACCAGCACCAGATTCAACAATCATCATGCCGCTAGCTTCTTGGACTGGCAAACGAGCGCCAATAGCTGCTGCTAAGGATTGTTCTATTAAATGTACTTCTCTGGCGCCAGCAGACTTACAAGCATCTTCCACCGCTTTACGCTCTACTTCGGTAACGTCCAAAGGAATACCAATAACTACAATGGGGCGGGCAATAAAACCAAAACTTTCTTGATGTACTTTATTAATAAAATGCTTAATCATTTTTTCTGTGACTTCAAAATCAGAAATAATTCCCCTTATTAAGGGTTTGGAAATGGTTATATACCCAGGTGTTTTGCCTAACATTTTTTTAGCGTCTTCACCAATGGTCATAATCTGGTCACTGCGATTATTAATCGCCACAATTGACGGTTCATTAATAATAATACCCTGGTCTTTAACGTAAACCAGTGTATTAGCCGTGCCTAAATCAATTCCCATGTCTCTTGATAATTTTCCCCAAAGTTTGTTAAACATATTTTTTAATGTCTAAACTGTTTCTTCCTAATTAACTTTTTTACTAGAATAGATCTTTTCTAATAAATTAGTTATTTCGCTTTCTTTAACAGTTCCTTCTTGACTGCCATCTCTTAACTTATATTCCAAGCGGTCTTTTGTTTTTTCTCCAATGATTAATTGTAAAGTTATACCAATCAAATCAGCATCATTTAACTTTACCCCTGGTGAAAGCTTTCGTTCATCAAATAAAATCTGCCAACCTTGGTCAGTAAGGTCTTGGTATAACTTCTTGGCTCTATTACTTTTAACATTATTATCGCTCAAAAGTAATAAATGAACGTCAAAAGGGCTAAGATTGGCTGGCCAAATAATCCCTTTATCATCATGGAAAACTTCTACCACTGCCCCCATTAAGCGGGAAGGACCAATGCCATAGCAACCCATCACCACCTCTTTTCTACTATCATTTTCATCTACATACACTAACTTCATATCCTGGGAATATTTAGAGCCCAATTTAAAAATATTCCCAACTTCTATGGCTTTAGTTTTAACGAGTTTCTGCCCACATTTAGGACATTTGTTATCTTCCTTTAATTTGCAGATATCGGTATTTTGGGCAAAATTACAGCTTTTACAAAAGATTATTTCATCTTCGCCAAAAGGCGTAGGAACCTGAAATTCATGCGAATATTCTTTAGTAAAAACACCGCCAGAAGCTTCTACCACCATAGAATCCAAACTACAATTATTAAAAATATTCTGATAAGCAGTAATGGCTTTTTGATAAAATTCATCTAGATCTTCTTTATCTGTATGAAAACTGTAAAGATCTTTCATATTAAATTCCCGGCCACGCAATAATCCTGACTTAGCCCTTGGCTCATTGCGGAACTTATCCTGAATCTGATAAAGCAACAAAGGCAAATCACGGTAAGAATTAAGACGTTTTCTTACAATGTCCACTACATTTTCTTCATGCGTGGGTGCTAAACCCACTTCTTTATCACCTCTGCCTGCAAACTGAAACATAATCTTTTTCAAAGAATCCCATCGTCCTGTTTCCTGCCATAATTCTTGAGGTTGCAAAGCAGGCATATAAATTTCCTGACCACCCAAATCATTCATTTCTTTACGGACAATATCCTGAATCTTAATCAAAACCCTTAATCCTAAAGGTAAATAACTATAAACCCCGGCCGTTAATTTATCAATAAAACCTGCTTGGCTAAGCAGTTTGGCATTAAAGCTGGTTTCATCCTTTGGTGGCTCTCTTAAAGTTTTTCCAAAAAATTTTGATTGCAGCATATTTTTTTTAAATTTTTATTTAATATTAATCAAAGTATTTATTATTCTTTCTTTCTCTTCTAAAACTTTTGGTTCATCATATTCTGCACTGTGTGCTACTGCTCCTTTATAACTGGGTTTTTTCTGATCAAGGTGAAGATTAAACTGATAAGTATCACTCTTTTCGTGAACATATAAATGAAATCTGGGATAATGCTGAAGACGGGATAAGCGCTTAACATAACTGGTTTCGCCGGAATGATAACTGGTAATCATAAAATAACCGCATTTTCTTAAAACTTCAGGTAAACTTTTACTTAACTCACTTTTAGAAATCTGAAAAAGCATACTTTTAACTGAAAAAGTATTTTAGCTTATCAATTAACCCACTGCCGTACCTAAGTAAATCTCTATAAGTGATAAAGAGGACAAAAATCATCAATAAACTAAAACCGAGGTTATGGATTAAGTTTTCAATCATTTGATTATTGGGTTTACGGCGAATTTTTTCAATCAAGAGGAAAATAAAACGTCCACCATCTAAAGCAGGGAAAGGTAAAAAATTCAAAACCGCTAAATTCAAAGAAAGTAAAGCCACAAACTGAATAATATAACTCCAACCCATATCTACTATTCTGCCGGTTATTACTGCTACTCCTACCGGGCCTGCCAAATCAGGCGACAATCCTAAACCAAGAATGAGATTTTTAAAAAGTCCGTAAAACGCTATAACAATCTGAATTAACAAATTAACTGTAATTAAAGCTCCTCTGTACCAGCTTTCAAAAAAATTATAACTGACAATTCCTGTCTGTACTAAAGAAACTCCCAACACCTTATTTTCGCCAAAACCTTCAATTGTTTCGGGTTTAACAGTAATCTCTTTAATATCAGCACCGCTTTTGACAGCCAGGGTAAGCGGTTCTTCCTGATTTTCTTTAATATAATTTTGAACTTCACTGACAGTAGTAATTTTATTACCATCTATTTCCAAAATCTGATCAGCTAATAAAAGACCGCTTTCATCAGCGGGTGAATCTTTGGCAACAGAAGCAATCTGCACTTTAACATTCCTCACATTACTATCATTAATCTGTTGTTCATCAATAGCTGCCGGCAGCCCCATCATAAAACCAATAGCAAATAAAACTACGGCTAAAATCACATTCATCAAAACTCCAGAGCTTAAAATTAAACCTCTTACCGCAAATGATTTATGACTAAAACTGTTTTTATCCTCACGTTGTTCTCCGCCTTCTCCTTTGATCTTAACAAAACCACCTATTGGTATCCAATTAACAGAGTAAATGGTATTTTGTTCTGATTCACCTTCTTGATCCGCTGATTCAGTTGTTGATTGAGGGTATTTCCCCCAAAAAAACCGCCATTTTTTTGTAGGACTTGCAAGCTGATTAGCTTTTATTTTTTGAATACCAAAAAGACGGGGCGGATAACCAAAGCCAAATTCTTCAACCTTTACACCAGAACGTTTAGCAGTAATAAAATGTCCTAATTCATGGACAAAAATCAAAAAACCTAAGATGACAATGATAGAAATTATAGTTATTAACATGAAATTATATTTTTAGATGAAGCTCCACGAGCTTACCTGCCTGCCAGCGGAGGTGGATAAAAAAAGCGCCCAGGCAATTATCTTTATTGATTACTTTCTTTAGATTAATTTTAATTAAATTATGACTCATGAGCTACAAACTCATAATTTCTGTTTCTTTTTTATCAGCCAGCTCTTTGAGAATAGTATTATTCTCTTTTACCAGTTGATCAAGTTCTTCAATTCTTTTGTATTTATCATCTTCTGAAATTTCTTTATCTCTTTCTAACCTAACTATTCCTTCTTTGATTTTTTCACGGTGGTTTCTAAGACTTACCTTTGCTTCTTCCAGTTTTTGATGCAGCTTCTTCACCACTTCTTTACGGGTTTCTTCGGTTAAAGGCGGAAAATTAATTCTGATAATTTCTCCTTCTAAAACAGGACTCACGCCTAAATCAGAAGCGCTGATTGCTTTGGTAATTTCTTTGGCTAAATTCTTGTCCCAAGGCTGAATTACCAAAGATCGCGGCTCTGGTATCTGAATACTGGCCAGTTGAATTAAAGGAGTGGCTGTGCCATAAGCGTCTACCTTAATATTTTCCACCAAAACAGGACTAGCACGTCCGACCCTTAAAGAGCTTATTTCTTTCTTAAAAAACTCAATCACTTTGGTAAATTCTGTTTTTTGTTCATCAATATATTCACTCATATAAATTGATTTATTTAAAAATTATTTTACTTTTTTAGCTCCTATATACACTATATTAGGATTAACTGAATCAACAAAAAGAAAAATAGGCGCGCGACTGGTAGGCAAATTTTTGGTAATCCAGTTCTCTCCCCCGTCTTGGGAACGATATAAAGTTGATGAGACACCGTAATATATTTCCTTTTCGTCAAAAGGATTAACAGCCAAAGAATAAATAGTTGCCGTATTCGGCGGAGTTAATAATTTTAATTCCTGCCAATTATTGCCACCGTCAACTGATCTGAAAATTCCGTATGACGAAGCATAAATTATGCCATCTTCCTGGGTGGGATCAATAATTAAATCACGGTAAGTCAGAATGTTCTTAAACGACTCTTCTAATTCACTGGTTATAAGCTGACGCCAGTCAATTCCTTCATTTTCAGTTTTATAAATACCGTCATTATCAGTCGCCACATAAATAACGCCTGGCTTCTTGGAATTAACCAATATCTTTATTACTTTATTATTAAAAAATTTAATAGCTCTCCAGGAATTCCCAGCGTCATCGCTTCGGTATAATGCTTCACCAGAAGTACCGGCATAAATTATGGAAGTGTTAAAAGGATCAACTGCCAAGGTATTAATAATATTATTGGGATCAACTCTGGTATCTATCAACTTATAATCCCAATGCCTGTTACAATCACTGCTTTTATAAACACGATTGCCAATGGCAGCATAAATAGTACAAGTTTCTTGAGAACTGACAGCGATATCATTAATCTTGCCATTACCTAATAAAGTTTGATGCCAACCTTCGCTACCATTATAAGTATAATAAATACCTTTACTGACTGTACCGACATAAATAGCTTTATTGTCCCCGGGATCAACTGCCATGCTGACTACATCCACTGTATTGAAATTTTCCGCTGCCTGACCTAATTGATAAATTATGGTTCTTTGCTCCCAGTTTTCTCCCTTATCAAAGGAAATAAAAAGACCGCCGTCAGTCTGATGAGGAGTAGTTTTAACCGAGACAACACAACCGCCTAAAAAAATAACCGAAGTTAGCAAAGTGTAAATAATAATCTTTTTCATAAATTTATTAATAAATTTTCCAAAAGTAATTTTGGCTGAATATTAAATTTTAAAAGTGATTTAATGTCTGAAACTATTTTCAACTGTTTAATTAAAGCAGAAGATTTAATGGTCTGACTATCACCCAGTTGGTATAAAGATAAAAGTTTTTCCCTTAAAATAAACTGAAAATGGTGCAATAAATCATCAATTAAATTAAAATTTTCTTTTAGCTCCTTATTGCCCAAATAATCATTAAGAAAATTAAAACGTTGAGCAATTGGTACTGACCAAAGTTTTACCACTTGCTGATGTAACTTTAAATAATCTTCTTTGAATTCTTGATCCTGGCAGAATTTCAGCGCTAAACCGGGCCTGCCTAAAGCATAACTTACCATTTCCTTAATTTCTTTTTGATCGCTGACCTTTCCTTTGATTGTTTCCTGTATGATTTTAGAAGCTACCGGCAAAAAATGTATTTTCTGACTTCTGGAAATTATAGTAGGCAAAAGTCGCTGCCAGGACGAAGTCACTAAAATGATAACAGTTTTTGGCGGGGGTTCTTCAATAGTCTTTAAAAGAGCATTAGCTGATTCAATATTTAGATGTTCGGATTGATGAATAATGCCGACTTTAAACCCTTTGCCAAACGGTTTTAAAGATAAAAAATGCCGCCAATCTCGCACCTGATCAATTTTAATTTCTTTATGATGATTCTCAAGGTTCAGCTCAAATAAATCTAGATTTGAGCTACCAGTACTTTGGCCTAATAATTCTTCGGCAAACTTTTTAGCAACAGTTGTTTTGCCTAAATGCTTGACTCCGTAAAAAAGATAGGTGTGAACCACCTTTTCTTTCTTTAAACTGTTATCCAAATAATTAACAATATTTTGGTGCCCAATAATACCCCAATTTTCTTTCATAGATAAACAAATTATAATAAATTTACCGCTTTATTGTCAAGGAAAAATATATAACCACAATGCCAAATATTAAGCTTATTCATTTCATCTGTTCATGATAATTACCCGTTTCGCCCCGCGAAGTCCTGAATGCAAATGAAGGACGAAGCGGGGTCAACCCATCTTATCCTTCACTAGAGCTTGGTTTAATCTTTAAAACTTCGTCTAATTTTAAATTTGCTAATTTATCAGCTTCCCTGTTTTCTTCACGAGGAACATGATGATAAGTAATTTTTTTAAAAGAATTACTTAAATTCCAAATTTTAACAAAAAAACTTTGCAATGACAGATCTTTTACTTTATATTCCCGATTTAATTGACTAACTACCAGTTCACTATCAAGATAAAAATCAACTTCTTCTGCCCCAAGTTCTTTGGCTTTTTCCAAACCTAAAAGTACGGCCTGGTACTCTGCTTGATTATTGGTAGCTATCTGTAAATATTTTGCAACTTTTGCGACTAATGTTCCTTGGTCATTTTTGATAACTGCGGCTGCGGCTGCCGGACCAGGATTGCCTCGCGCCGCACCATCTGTAAATATAATTAATTTTTGGACATTAAATTTTTTCATACTGACTCTTTCCAATCCATTAAGGAAAGTTGGATTTCCTGATTGCCATTCCATTCATTAACCCCGATTTCTACTACCATGTCAATTCTGCCATTGACTTTAAGCTTACTAATATCTCCACCAAAACCAAAACAAATAACCTTGCGCTCTAGATCATTATCTTTAACCATCATTCTAATATGTTTTTCATCCAACCCAACTTTTTCTACTCTGGTAATCTGTAAATTTTTAATTAAAAAATGCGGACGAAAATTATCTTCGCCAAAAGGTTCAAACTGATTCAACGCTTTTATCAATTCCCAATTAATCTCCTTAAGAAATAATTCTAAATCAATAAAAATCTTAGGCAAAAATTTTATGCCTGCCAATTTTTCTCTGGCATAATCTGTTATTTTCCTTTTAAATTCCTCTAAATTTTCTTTAGCGATGACAAAGCCGGCTGCTCCTGGATGCCCGCCAAAACGAATTAACAGTTCTTCAAAGTTGGTAATAGCTTCTATTAAATCAAATTCTTCAATACTCCTGCCAGAAGCAGTGTATTTTTCTCCGTCAAAACTTAAAACAATGGAAGGACGGGCATATTCATTAGTTAATTTTGAGGAAACCAAACCGATAACGCCAACTGACCAGCCAGTACCTTCAGCAAATAAAAGAGGAATGTCATCCTTAACTTCGCCCAGTTGATTTCTGGCTTCTTCAATCAATTTATCGGTTAACTGCTGACGTTCGCTGTTTCTTTTATTAAGCTGATGAGAAATAGTAATGGCCTCTTCAATATTTTCGGTGGTTAAAAGCTGATAAGCATTATTAGCGTGTGCCATTCTGCCGGCAGCATTAATTCTGGGTGCTAATTGAAAGCCAATAGTATAAGTGTCTATTTTTTTATGACTGATTCCTGTCACTTCAATTAACTTTTGCAAACCCAAATTTTTGGTTCTTGCTAAAACAATAAGACCGTGCCTGACCAATGTTCTATTTTCGCCAAGTAAAGGCACCATATCTGCTATGGTACTAATGGCTACTAAATCCAACAACCATTTTTCCATAGCTTCTTTAGAGGTTTGAGAAATTTTTGAGCGAGGATCATGAATAATTGCTTGCGCTAGTTTAAAAGCCACGCCGCCGCCGGCTAAATATTTAAAAGGATATTTTTCATCAACTTGCGGATGAATAATAGCTAAAGCCGCTGGCAGTTTAGCCGGCACATGATGATGGTCAGTAATAATCACTTCTATACCCAATTCTTTTGCCAAATTGATTTCCGAAACATTGCTTACCCCGCAATCAACAGTGATAATCAAATTAACCAACTGGTCTTTTAATAAATTTATGGCTTTTTCATTTAAACCATAACCTTCTGTATCCCGGTGAGGAATGTACACCTCAAAATTTAAACCAAGTTTTTTAAGTACTCTGGCTAGGATGGCAGAACCGCAAACACCGTCAGCATCGTAATCGCCGTAAATAACCACTTTTTCCTTTTTATCTCTGGCTGTATAAACCCTGTCCACTGCTTTTTTCATCTGACTAAAGTGGTAAGGATCATGAACATCCTGCGAATAATCAGGATACAAAAATTCATCAATTTTTTTCTGCTCCTTAAGTCCCCTATCACTTAATAATTGTAAAATAACCGGATTTATTTCCGGAAATTTGCTAATTAAATCTTGGCTGATTTTTGGCTTAATAATCCATTGCTTCATAAAACAATGATAACTGATTTTTAATATCTAGACAAATCAATAAATCCAGCCCTGCCTTTAGTTTACCGAAGGGCGGGGCTGTATAAATCACCAAAATTTATCCTTGACAAAACATCAAAATTTATAATATAATCGGATATTGTTCTTACCAATCATTTAATCTCAAAATAAGAGAAGTACGATCATGCCACGAATCAGACAACTTACCAAAGAGCTTATGCCACCCGAAGGAGATGCAGGAGATCTAGCAACCCTTCAACAAACTTTCAGAACATCACCAAACAGCTATTTTGTTACAAACCACGATGGCGAAAAAATCCGGGAAGCACGAGATGCCCTGAAGCTATCGCAAGAAAAGTTTGCTAAAAAGGCGCAAATTGCCCGATCCACCCTTGCACGAGCTGAAGCAGGTGAAACTATAACATATGATACTTTCAAAAAAATCGCCGATGCCCTCGACATGGATACACATGATTTACTGAAATAACAACCCAACCTGTGTCTCTCCGCAGGAACCTGGCAGCGCCATAAGGTAATACCTTTGGCAATGCCGAGTTTTTTATTCTCCTTCGCCAAATACCCTCCGCTATTAGCGGAGTTATGTCTAGCCTTCACAGCTAGAGAGGCTGCTTCAGCAAAATAAGCAAGGTGAAGAGAACCCTCCGAAGCTCTTAAGAGCGAAGGAGGGTTTATAGCTTTGGAAAATTCCGCTAATACTTCAAAGTAAAGCTATGAGGAATTTTATTTACTTCTCTTGTAAATCTTAAAGTTTGAGTTAATTAACCAAATTCCCAAAGCATAAGTTAAAACTGTTAAGGCATTCATCAATAAAGTGTAATTAAAAGATTTTCCGCCGTCAAAAGGAATAAACCCGAAATTGCTTCGCGTCACATTATTAAAAATCAAGACAGCGCCAATAATAATTTTTAAACTATCTTTAGCTCTCTTTTTTTTAACCGGTTGATCTGATAATGATTTCTTGACAGTCATTAGTAAACTTTAACTCACAAATTTCTTGATCTTTTTAGCGATGATTGCCTCTTCATTGGCTTTAACCAGATACACTTTGGGTTTATGAAGAAAATTTACGCCTTGTAAAATTTGCTTACGAATAAATTCGCTTCTTTCGCCAATGCCGCCGCTAAAAACTACTGCTTCCACCTTGCCTAAAAGTCCGGCATAACTTGCCACGTATTTTTGCACACTGTAAATAAAAATATCCAAAGTTAACTTTGCCATTCTTTTTTTGACTTTGGAATATTTCTTTTCCAAACGATAGCCTGTTACTTTAACACCGCTGGCTGCTAATATCTCCCGTAAATCTTGAGTGCCGAATAATCCTACAAAGCCAGAATTAAAATTTAACTCCTGATTTATTTGTTCAGCAGTCATTTTTAAATTTTTAGCCAGATACAAAGGAATATAAGGATCAATGTCGCCGCAACGGCTACCCATGACTACGCCTGCCAAAGGAGAAAATCCCATGGAAGTATCTAAAACCTTCCCTGCTTTTATGGCAGTAATACTAGAGCCACTGCCTAAATGGCAGGTAATTAAATTAAGTTTTGCTTTGCCTGTTTTTTTAACTGCCTGCTCATACATATTCTCATGAGAAAGTCCATGAAAACCGTACTTTCTGATATTATCAGCACGGTAATATTTAATCGGCAAAGCATAAAGAAAGACGTGCGGCGCTAAATCTTTGAAAAAACCAGTGTCAAAAACCGCTACTTGCCTAACTTGAGGAAATTCTTTAAAAGCCGCTTCTATGCATCTAAAATTAATGGGATTATGCAGAGACGCAAACTCATGGTACTGGCGCAGTTTTTTGATAACTGAATTATTCAAAATGGTTGGTTGAATAAATTCTTTTCCTCCGTGAACTACCCTGTGACCAATGAGTCTGATATTTTTATAAATTTTATAAGGTAAAATCTTAATAACTTCTTTTAAAACCCGTCGATGATCTTTAAGGCCAGCGGTAAAATTTATTTTGAATTCTTTACGATTATAACTGTAAACTAAAAAGGAGCGGTTAAGCCCGACTCTTTCTACGATAACTTTAAATTTTTCTTGTAAGCTTTTTACCTCAAAGACTTTGCACTTTAAAGTAGCACTACCAGAATTAATAACTAAAATGTATTTCATTGTTAGTATCTTTTAATTATTTTTTGATAATTAACTGTCCTAAAGTGCACGTTTTTAATCCAGCGGCATTAGCTTCATCAGTATCAAGATGAACTGCCATTCTGTATTTATCGCCCACTCTCACTGTTATCTGATGAAAAGTTACCCGACGAATAGTTCCTACTGCGACAGAAACTTTATCACCTTCCTTTAATTTTAACTTAGTAGCTTCTTTGGTATTAAGATGCAGATGACGTAAAGGAATAATAACAGCGTTCTTTAACTTTATTTTACCTTTAGGACCGACTAAACTGGCAGACCCAGCTTTTTTCCAATGACTAGAAACACTGTATGGCGCCTTAATCCCTAAAATTCTTGCTTCGGTTGCAGTAATTTCTATTTGCGTTTTGCTTCTGGGAGGGCCAACCACTCTTACTTTATTTAAACTGGCACGCGGTCCTATCACTTTTAAAGTTTCTTTGCAGGCAAAATCACTGGGCTGGGAAATCTTCTTCAAAAATTTAAGATGGTAATCTGCCCCAAATAACTTTTTTATATCCTTAGTAGATAAATGGATGTGCCTGGCTGTTATTTCTACTGGAACTTTAGTCATATTTTATATTTTAACTTTTTAATTTCTGCTAAAGTCAAAAGGCCTTTTTGAGCACCAATTTTTCTCACTACATAACTGCTTCTAATAATAGCCAAATCCAAAGCTTTCTTTAGATCATTTTTATAAATCATTAAACCACCGACCAAACTTGAACCAAAAGCATCACCTGCCCCAGTAGTATTAATACCTCTAATTGGCAAAGATTTTCTAAAACAGGCAATTTCTTTTGAACAAACATAAGCTCCTTTTTCCCCTTGGGTTATAGCCACAATTTTACAGCCCCAGCCAAGGATTATTTTGAATAATTCATTAAAGCTTTTGGCCTTAATGCCGCTAGTTGCCACCAGCTGAATAGCTTCACTTTTATTTAATAATAAAACATCGCAGAGCGGAAAAAACTTTTTTAAATTTTTATAACCTGCTTCCAGTTGAATAGAACCGGGATTCCAGGCAATCTTTATTCCTTGGGTTTTAACTGCCGCAAAGATTATATTTAAATTTCCTTTCCATTTTTTCCCAGAAAGAGAAGAAAGATAATACCACTTGCTTTTAATATTTTTTAATTTATTCTGGGAAACCTCCAAAAGATCATTGGCCGAGCGATGAGAAAAAATCACATGTTCTTTTTTACTGCCGCCAGTCACAATAAAAGAAAGAGCTGTATAATTATCCACCTTTTGTTTTAGTGAGATGTCAACTTTATTCTCCTTTAACTTTTCTAAAATAATCTGCGCACTGTGATCATCTCCCATAGAAGACAACATAGCGGTTTTTAAACCAAGTTTAGCAAAACTGACTGCCGTATTAGCTGCTCCGCCGCCGCAAGTATAAACAACATCCTGGCTGACAATTTTACTTCCCCAAGGAAAAACCAACCAACGTTGCGAACTAAAACTATCCTTACTTTTAATAAGTTTTACTTTTTTTAAAGCAAACATAATATCCAAAGTAGCACCGCCAATAGTCACGATATCAAATTTTTTCTTCATAACTTAATTATACTAAAAAAGAGGTTTTAGGACTAGTAAAATTTACTAATGATACAGTTCTTCCTTTTTTTCCCTTAAAAAAGCAAACCAATCTTCTACCACTTCCAAAAAAATCTTAAAGGGAGCTTCTATAATAAAATCAAAAATAAAGACAAAAATATTTATCTTAGAAAACTTAACCGAAATCCAATGTCCCATTCTTAAAAAAGGCAAAGATAATAAATTTAACAAAAAACCAAAAAAATTTTCTTTTCTTTGCATAGTAACCAATTCTCTCACTCCCTGACGAATAGTAATGCCAAAAAAACTAACTACACTTAAAAACAATAAAAAGATAAAGACGCTAAAAACTGTAAAGGATAATTTAAGTAATATATAAATAATTAAACCAAAAGAAGCGGCAAAAAGAATAAAATATAATAAGCCAAAAACAAAAGATTTCAGCTGACTGCGCTTTAAGGGCGCACCAATACCGGTAAACTCTCCGGCTCTGCCCTGATAAACCAAAGTTTTAGCCACTTTAATAATGGTTTGAGTATTCTTCTTTGAAGGCACTCTAATAATCATACCGATTAAAAACATTAAAGCCGGCGGGAATAAAGCATTGATTATTAAAGGTAAATAAATTACGCTTTCGGCAATATATCGTTCATAAGGCAATTCCAAAAGTAAAATCAACAACATCTTGGTAATAAAAATATATAATGTGACTCTAAAAATCCCGCGGCGCAGTTTAGTTCTGGCTTTTTTATATAATTTTTCGCAGGTTTTTTTAATATGAGATTCTAATTCCTGCGGGTCGCTGAAGATTTTTTCTGCTTCTTCTGGATTTTCCAGAATAATCTCTCTTAACACCTGAAAGATAATAGCATATTTTTTAAAAAGACGAATTAACTTCTCGCTTAAATGATACTTTGCCTGCCGTTCAATGGCTAACTTTAAATTTTTAACTTTTTGGGCTATCTGCTGCAGTTGCATTTTATCAACTTGCCGCCATTTAGGATTGTAATATTTCCAAATTAAAAAATGCACCATGGCAGGATCTGACTTAATTAAAACTCTATTAATGGCAATAACAACCTGTAGTTTTTTTTCTTCAGCAGATAAAGCATTATCAACTAAATTTACTTCTCTGCCCATTACCTGATAAGCAAAATGAACTAAGGCAAAATGTTGAATCGGCGGAACTAAACTTTCTTCAATTTCGCAGGCAGCCAGTGATATTAGCCAGCGGAGTAATTTGTTGCCTTCGGAGTTAGTTTTTTTTGCTCCGCACATATTCATCAGTACCAGATATTTATTAATAATGGCGTTGACTTCCTCAACTTTAGCTGTAGGAATAAGATTATTTTCCAAATACCCTGCCCTGATTAATTCCTTAATCAAAGAAGTGGCAATATTTTCTTTGGAAATGCCAATATTAATCCTGCGCCAGACAATTCTTTCAATAGCACTTTTTCTTAACAAATGTTCTTCCTTATATTCAATAGTGTTTCTGACTTTTTCGTAAATAAAAGCAATTTTACTGATAAAAGCATCCACTTGAATACGGGAAAGATCATCACCTGCATAATAATCTTTAAGATTGGATTTTTTTAGCAGAGAAATAAACCTTTTTGTTGGTTCAATCATAAAAAAATAAAGGATAATCTAATGAAATACATTTGTCACCTCGTCCGCCCTGGGTGGACGAGATATTTAATTAATCTATTTCATTCCCCGAAGCCCTGAGCGTAGCGAAGGGCGAAGGGGAATAACTAACTTTGATTATATATTACAACAAATGAGTGACTTTTGGCAATTCTATTATAAGCTTGTTCTCTCCAAGTTTATCAAGACAATCGAAAAGCGGGGTCAACTCAACCCTGAGCTTGGACTTCGGCTGAACTCAGTCGAAGCCTCAAAGGGTTGACAAAAACAAATAAAGTGCTAAAATGATTTATTCTTTGTTCATCTAAAAATTTATCTAAAACCAGCTATAAGAGGTTAGCCATGAAAAAGTTGAAGCTCTGGCTTCTATACTTTCTTTTCTGGCCTGGCCTTAAAAAGCTGGGCAATGTCTCTAAGGCAGATGTGATTGCCATCCAAGCTTTTGGCAGAGGTGCTTTCCAAGATCGTGAATTAGCAGAGGAAGTAAGAAAGCTTTTTGAAGAATTACACCAAAAGGACTGGGCTACTATCCTTGAGTTAAGGCAACGAGGATTTGATCCTGGTGAACCAAACCGCCAGTTAGCTCGAATTTGCCAAAAACTTGTTGATAAACATCATCTCCCAGTGATTACCCAGTGGGAAGTAGCAGTTGCTCTTGATTATGAATGGTATGTACAATACAAGGAAAAAATCATCTGTCTTTGGCCGCCTGCTGATCCAGAAGAATATTTTGATACCTGGGCAGTTAAACAGCAGACAGTAAAGATCATGAGACAATATAACTGGCAAGTAGCAATTGAATTGGCTCACCAAAGAATGATCGTCAGAGCATGCCTGATACTTTACAAACTCGGAGTAACTCCTGTTGTCTGTAATCAAAAAGTCACTTGCTTTGACGCAAAATCTGTACAACCATGGACAACATCATGGTTTAGATGGATCAAGCGCGAGTTTCTTACACGTGGCCATCATATTTTATATCGGCGGGTATGGTAATTATTCTCCAAAATTGAATTGAGTCCCCTAAGTATCCTTGACTTATCCAGTCAGACTTAGCGGGACTTTTTTTATTATTATCACTCTAATTTTTATATTATCCTATTGAACTCAACCTTGAGCTTGGACTTCGGCTGAGCTCAGTCGAAGCCTCGAAAGGTTGACACTCTGAATTTACTTGTTTAATATTAATAATGTAAGGATTAAAACTAATTATTGACAGAAATCTTTTACTGGCATAAGCTCAACAGAGAAAATTTCGGATTTGACAAAATAAACTGTATTATCTATAATATTCTGTTAATTTAAATAGCTCGTTGACAATCTATAATCTACAATAAACAATCAAAAACTCGTAAATCACTGAAAAATCACCGAAAAACCGAAAAAACGCCAGGAAACTGGAGAAAGGGGGTAACCCCATGAAACGCCAGATGTTGTATTTTATCTGCTTATTAATGGTAGTGGTCGTTTGCCCCTACCAAGCGCAAGGTCAAATCTTTGACGATTTTGGACCACCAACTCCAATTCCAGTACCTTCAGATGTTATTTCCATGTCAGTAGAAAACATAATACCAGAAGAAAGACTGGATGAAGAAAATATACTGTGGTTACTAAGTAATTCAGGACATGTATCTTCATCGGATGGTCGTAGTAGCTTCCAGGTTTCTGCCGGAAGCAAAGCAATTGCTGTGAACAACCGACTCTTCGTAGTAGTGAACAAAATGGTTGACGACACTGTCAACACTTATTGGCTGGAGCAGTATGACAAAATCACCGGGGACTTACTGCAATCAAACAGAATATTTGGAAATGATCAATCGGGTTCTCCTATCAAGTGGGGTACCAATGGCGGTATCACTGCTCTCGCATTCCATAAAGATACTCTTTTCATCCACTTGAATGGAGGATTTTCAATGGAAGGGGGTGTTTATCGCTGTTCCTACTCTGATAGTACGTGGGCTGAATGGCTGTTCTGGCCTGCTTGTTATAGCGGGCTTCTGATCAGGCCCTTTGCCTTGTTGCGTGATTCTACTGGCTGGCTAGTGAGTGATACCAGCCGAACTAACCGTGGGATATTTATGTATCCAACTGACGCTCACGGTTTTACCTATTCAATAGGATCAGAAGATCCTATGATAGGTAGTATCCTTGCTATGTCAGGCAGCCTGCAAAATCTTTGGATCTTGGCCCGGGATAATAGCACGGTCACAGTGTACCATTATCAATCCCCTGTATCTGCAGATGAACGATGGCCACAAGAAAAGGTTCAAACAACTACTACCTTTGAGATGTTTCCCAATCCTACTAATGGGTGGGTTAGAATTTCAGGTCTGAACAATGGAGAACATCAAATTACCATCCATAACATTCTGGGACAGCAAGTTGCTGAATTCACCTTTTTGGGAACAGGAAGAAAAATTGAATTACCAAAATTTTTGGGTTCCGGATTCTTTCTCGTCAAGGTGGATGATTCAGTAAAAAGACTTCAATTAGTACGATAGGCCCGTTTCAACCGAATTTATTCGGTTTAACGCGTTAACTGCATCTCAACCAACGAAAGGAGGGGGGGTTGAGATGCAACTATTAGCACTAATCTGCCAATAGTTAATCATTCGTTGGAGAAAAAAGTAAACCTCATAACACTTTTTGGAGGAAAAACAAAATGCAGAGAAAATTTCTTGTACTCATGATAGTGGCAATGTCACTGTCACTGTTACTGTCTCCAACAGCCGGAGCTAACACCTTTATTTTCAACTTTGTCCCCGAAGAAGATCCCCAGGCCCCACTACTGACGACAGCTCCGGGAGATGTACTACGTCAACCGCCTGCTGGAAACCTTGATTTCCTGGTGTCGGACGTGAAAAACTCCACTACTGTTGCCGAAGTTCGAAAACTCCTGGGTCCAATGTTCCACCCCACACTTTCCATCCATTTTGCTGGGTGTGGTGGACGATATTGGTTTGAGGACGAATGGCTATGCCTCCCCTACAATGAGTTTGAACATTTTCCGCCGCGAAACATATACCTACCTGCTCACCACGATACCATCGATCAATGGATTGATTGGGTTGGTGAACATGGGTCTCTCTCTCAAGTCGACACCAGCGGAATTGTTATCTCCGAGGAAAAAGCGAGGCCAGATAATCCAGGGCCCCCCAGTAAATGGCGCGAAGAAGATGATCCACCACGATTTGACCCACGAGACATACCCAGACTTGACGAGCTGACTAACCAAGATACGCTTGTCATTGTCATCAGCGCACTCACAGGCGAGGATGCCAACGGATTGTACTTTGTCATCAATCCTTCTGATCCCGCAGAGTGCAATCAATTTGGAACCTGGAGCAAGTATTACCTGGATGATTTCATTGAGAATATCCAGGCCATTATAGGTGGTGCGGAATTAATGGTCATTCTGCAAACTTCCTGGAGCGAAGACTTTGCAGACGCTTTTAGAGCAGCATTCACCGAAAAGTTGGCTCTTTTCTGGTCTACAGCTAACGGCGAATACCTTATGCCATCGGATGGTCAGGATCGTGACGGAAACCCGGACCTGGAGTGGCGATGTGGTCTCGAGTTCAGCACATGGGACGTCATGATGCGCCATGTGATGAACGGAACTGGATGGAATCTCCTGCATGAATATATCGCCACTTTGGTTGACGGAGTACGCGGAACAAGGACAAGGGACTACAAAGTAACCCTTGAAGAAATGTTCGCTAACAGCGTATATTGGACTTCATCGCCGAACACTTCCGACTATTACTTCAGTCCGGAATCAGGCTTGCGCGATATGGTTCTCTATCCTGCTCATGCTCCGATGGAGCTGGTTGATGTCTGTTTTGGAGAAAATCCTGATCCCCAGCAATGTAGCTCTATCCCAGAAGGCTGTACCTGGTTCAGAACCAATATAATCGGCGCTCAAGGACCAATTGATGTCACTATCGTAACCACCGAGAATGGAGTCATTCCCACTCAAGAACCAGTAGATTCATGGTTCTATGAAGTACAGTATGACTCTGTCTTAACCGGCGAGCCTTGCTTAACAGGAAGGATAGATTACGACTTAGCGCCCATTAATCAACGGGTATATCTATCCGATGATAGCTGGACCGAGACTCAAACATTGCGACGTCTACCCGAAGGGACCACGGAGATAAACTGTATCGTACCCGTCGGAGCAAACACATATGTCCAAGTAAAAGACTCCAGACAATTTTCGCTCCCTGTCTCAGTGGATGTTCAGCCGATCTCACGTCCTCAGGATGATCCAGATTCGCCGACCATCACCTCGTCAGTAGAAGAAGAAGGGAATACTGATCTGCTACCAACATCGTGCTATTTGGAAAACTACCCTCAGCCCTTCAATCCGACGACGACCATTGAATTCGCTGTCACGGAACCAGGAAAAGTGTCGCTGCAGGTCTACAATATTGTGGGACAAAAAGTGGCTACCCTGGTCAACGAACACACCGAAGCTGGCATTCATCGCGTAACCTTTGACGGATCCGATTTACCAAGCGGCATTTATATCGCTCAGCTCATCGGCGTCAACGCGACATTTACGAGAAAACTTGTTCTGATGAAGTAACTCTCACCGGATAATGCTTCACAAACGAGTTGATGCCCCTCTCTGTTTTTACGGAGACGGGCATCTTTTTTTATCCAATCAAAATAAATTGAGTTTATCGAAAACCAAGGTGAGTTTATCGAATCTAGGTTGAGCCTGTCCCGAGCTTGTCGAGGGAACTTGACAAATTTTCTTATTATGCTAAAATAATATGTTTTAAACAAAGTAAGAGATTTAACTCATGAAAATAGCTTATCTTGGACAAAAAGGAATACCTGCTATAAGTGGCGGTATAGAAAGACATGTAGAAGAACTGGCAACCAGAATGGCTGAAAATGGTCATGAGATTTTTGTTTACACCAGATCCCATTACACCCCTACAAAACTAAAAACCTATAAAAATGTCAGTTTAATTAATCTGCCTTCAATTTTTACTAAACATTTGGATGCCATCACTCACACCCTTTTTGCCACCTTTCACAGTTTATTTAGTCATTATGACATCATTCATTATCACGGCGTAGGTCCGGCTTTACTTTCTTTTATCCCTAGAATTTTTAAACCTTCTGCCAAAGTTATAGTAACTTTTCATTGTCTTGACCGAAAACATGAAAAGTGGAACTGGCTAGCTAGAACAGCTTTAAAGCTAGGTGAATTGGCAGCTTGCTTTTTTCCTCATCAAACAATTGTTGTTTCTAAAAACTTGCAAGAATACTGTTTAAAAAATTATAAAAGAGAAACTGTTTATTTACCTAACGGTATTGAAGTTGGAGAAAAATTTTCTGGTTCTGATAAAATCAAGAAGCTTTTTAAGCTTGAACCAAAAAAATATTTTCTCATGGTCAGCCGGTTAATTCCCCATAAAAATTTAGAGGAAGCCATTAAAGTATTTAACCGTTTACCGAACCTTGATTATAAATTAGTCATTACCGGTGGCGGCTTTTTTACAGATGATTATGTTGAGTTTTTAAAAAAGTTAGCCAGCCCTAATAAAAATATTATTTTTACCGGTATTCAGCAGGGGGAAACATTAAAACAGCTTTATCAAAATGCCTTGGCTTTTATTTTACCTTCTAAAAATGAAGGGCTTTCCTTAAGCTTGTTAGAAGCTTTATCTTTTAAACTACCGACCATTGTCAGAAGTATTCCTGAAAACAGAGAATTTATCAAAAAGGACTTGGTATTAACTTTTACTAATTTGAAAAATTTAGAAGAAGAAATTTTGGCTATTATAAAAAAACCCGAAGTTTTTGCAAAAATCGGAATTAAAGCTTGTAAATTTGTAAAGGAATATTACTCTTGGTCTAAAATTATTCAGGCAACTGACCTATTATATTATAAAACAGTTTACGGCAATAACTATCTAGAATTTAAAAATAAAAGGACTTCTGAAGTCAACTAACGGTTTATACTATAATTTTTCTCCTCACTGAAGTTTTAACAAAGTAAACTAAATCATAATTACTCTAAAATAAAAGTTCTATAAACCGTTATCCCGACCCTGAGCGTAGCCGAAGGGGAGGGATCATCCCTTACCCTAAGGCGTAACATTAACTTTATATTTTAATAATTACTGAATGACAGTGCCTAAATCTTTGGCAAAATCATCATAAAGTAAGAAAGTAGTAATGTTGTTAGAGGAAAGCTCCAGTAATTGATTAGTGTATGAATCCTTGGCTTTAACCATTATCTCACGCATCAATAAAGGTGCTGTTTTAATTTGTGCTAGCGTAGGTATAATTTCTACTTCAAAACTTGCCTGTACAGTTTTTTGCTCTTTGGCTAATTTTCCCAGCTGCCAAATAATCTTTCTTTCATTAGCTTCATATTTAAGGCCTTCACCGCTGGTCACACTGGACTTTCCGCTGTAACTAACATTAGCCGGCAAAAAACCGCTTACTTGAACATCTGCTAAATCATTAAGACTGTTATCTAGCTGCCAAAAAAGCCAGTAACTGGTCTTTTTGTTTACCTCTGGCGGCAAAGGTCCAATTCCCAATTGATCCCCTTCTTTAGTAAAATAACGGGCGGAACTTATAAACTTTAAATCAGAATTAACTTTTAGATAAAAAACTTCTGAACTGATTTTTTTGCTTTTTCTGTTTGCTTCAAAAGTTAATTCACTTTGTATCTTAACTACATTCTCACTGCTACTGACAAATTTTAATTTTATCTCATTTTCCAGTTTTTTTCCGCTATTTAAATGAAGGTAATTCTTTTTTAAATTGCCAGAGAGTAACTGATATTGCAAATCCTGACTTTCTATATTGGTCATTAAATTCAAATTTTGCAAATCCTGACTGCCGCTGTTTTGATAAGTTATCTTTAAAATAAAATCCTGACCCTGACTAATAATAGCTTGGGGATTATTAATTAATTCCTGTTCTAAATTCAAATTTATCTTTGCCGACAAATCCTCTTTTTCAATATTAACCAGCTGGATATTGCCAACATCCACAGAAAGACGAAAACTATCTTTATTAAGGATAAAAAACAAATTAAAAATCAATAAAAAAAGGATGATTAAAATAAATAATACATCCAGCCAAACATGAACTTTATTTTTTTGATAAAATCTTTGGTATCTTGTTTTTAAAGGTTTTTGAAGTTTTGGCGGCAGCTGATTATAAATGTTAAGAGTGCCGACTTTGATAAAATTAACAATTCTGGGCTGTTTTTTAGCAACCTGCTCTATGGGTTTGGCTTGAATAACTTCTATTTCCTTCTCACTTTTATCTTGATTTTCTTCTTCAATCATAAATTTATATATTAGGTATCAGTAATCGGTAATCGGTAATTAGTAATCAGGGATTAATGACTGATCACTCCTTAGTTACCGATTACTGGTTACTAATTACCGATTACTAATAATAACCACCTAAAGCTATTATTTCATAAATACCATTTCCGTCAATATCACTTACTGTTACATCCACGCCTCTTGTTCCCTGGGAAAAGCTTAACCATTGATTTAATAATTCTCCGCTGGCCTTAAAAATTTTAATTTCACTATCACCTATCTTACGGCTAACAACAATTTCATCTTTACTGTCTCCGTCTACATCACCGGTGGCAATATTTAATCCGCCTCTGTAATTCTTTTCAAAAGTGAAAAAACCTGGCGTTAATAACTTGCCGTCTTTATTAAAAATCCTGACATGAGAACCGCCGCCTTTGCCTGCAACGGTTATTATTTCCTTGCGACCATCACCATTAATATCAGCCAAAGCAATATCAGCTCCTATCCGAAATCCTTTAGGATAAGCAAAAAAACCGGGATTTAAAAGCCGTCCATCAATAGAAAACGTTTTAATATGCGCTGGCACGCCTTTTAAAGGAGCAGTAATTATTTCCGGCTGACCATTACCGTCCAAATCACCGACAGAAAAATTTAAACCATAATGATAATTTTCACCATAAGGATAAAAGGTCTTTAATAAACTGCCATCATTTTGATAAATAAAAATCTGTTGGTCGCTGGCGACGATAATTTCTGCTTTACCATCTTTATTAATATCCTTAATTAAAATTTCCTCTCCGCCCAAAAATTCTTTTTGGTAAGCAAAAAAGCCATTACGAACAGCTTGGCCTTCTTTGTTAAAAACTCTGGCAAAAGTGCCGTTCTTAAAATTTACGTCAATAATTTCTTTTAAAGGTTTTAATAAAATGATGCCGTCTTGCGCTGATAACTCAACAGAATTTACAATGTTCATTCTATCACTTGGCTCTTTTCTTATCTTTTCGTATTCTACCTCAAGTTTTATATTATTAGGTTGGGTAGTAGAATTGACCAAAACAATGCCATTTTCAAAATCCCTGCGCCAACTGCCGTCAAAAAAATAATCGTTTCTTTCATCAAAAAGATTAAAAGATTGGTTCTCTGCCTGACCTAAAGAATTATCATATTCTTCATACCACCAAAGTTGACCATGATTTTGATCGCCATAATCAAAAGAAAAATAACCGTTGCCTAATAAGGCGCTAACCAGACCAAAACGCATTGTTTGAGAATCATCATAATCTCCTGAATTTTTGGTATTAGAGTTAATGATGGAATAAGGTCCGGTTGATTGATAATCATTTAAATTCTTAGACCAGCCACCTTCATTTTGTACAGGAAAGCTTTCAAACATTCTGCCATTATAATAACTTTTATATTCTGTACCGCCATTACAAACCACAATCTTATTTTCTCCTATGATCTTACGGGTATATTCTAAAAGCTCTTGCATGCCAGCTGACCATTGCTGATCAACTAGGTTCTGGCTGTCTTTATAACCATCATTATTCAAATCTAAATTAAAATTAAGCCAACTAATAGTCGGCCAACAGTTATCAAAAAAGATGCCATCCCACAAATGATTCTTTTTTAAAAAATTATCATTGATATAATCCCCCAGCCAATGATTCCACTGACCATCAGATTTATCCGCCACGTTTATTAAATAAGTATCAGGCCAGAAATTTAAGCGATTCTGCGCCAAATCTTTAAGCCACCAATCTTCCTCATTAACTTTTCTAAAAATATCACCCCAACTGCCATAAGGATCAATTTCTAAAGATCTTTGATGTATTTCTTGAGTTAAAAAATAAGCTAATATTTTTATTTGCGGATTATACTTTTTAATTAAGTGCAATAAATCACTGTTACGGTCAACTGCCTGCGGACTTAAAATAAGCAAATCCCATTTAGCTAAATCCTTAGCAGTCTCATCAGTTATATCCCAAGACAAATAATAATTAGCCAGCTTTGGATATTTTTCCTGACTGTAAAGAGAAGATAAAGGAAAAAATAAAAGCAAAAGTATAATAAATAATTTGTATATAATTTTTAACATAAACATTTAAAAAGGGTACAGGCCGCAAGATTAAAGCAATCTGCGACCTGTTTTTCTCTCAATAATTATACCGCTTGCCGGAGCAATTTCATACTCTTTCTTGCGGTAAATAAACTTTCGGCTGTTCTTGCTTGAAGGATTGACGACTACCACCGCCTTTTTGTACTGATGATACCACACCTCAGAAAAAGCCGATGATTTGTTTGCTTGGCGGCGAACAGGATGCAAAGGTTTGCCAAGTTCAATGTCTGGCGGAAGAATAATCTGGTTCTGGCCTAAAGCAAAATAACCATCCAAAAGCAAAGCGCTAGTCATCACTAAACTGAATTTAGTTGAATCAGTCGTTTGTAGAACTGACCAGCTTCCCAGTTTTTGGTAATTTTCCATGGTTCCCCACCAACTGTCAAAAAAACCATTAGGAAAACCTTCGGACATTGCGCCGTCTTTGTCATCGTACAACAGATTCATTTCATTGCCGATGACAATAAATGACGTGCCAAGACGTTGCTTAAGAGCCGTCACAAAGGTTTGATAACCTTCCTGCAACCAAGTGTTGATTGAATCTTTAGGATCAGCTATACCGTCGTTATTGGCATCAAAAGGAAATCCTTTCCAATCAATATCATCCCAAAGGTTATCAATAAAAACTCCAGCAAAACTTTGCCAAGCAACTTCTGTTTCCAGAAAATCCACATAGTGATCCAGCCAGGTTTTGCCTTCAATAACAGGACATTTGCTGGTGACATTCAAAAGCCACATTGCTGGCTCTTGCCAGGAAACAATTCTCTCTCCTAGGGTATCCTGCAAAAAATACTCTGAATGACCCCTGGTAATCTGCTGCAATTTACTTTGTAAAGGACGACCATGATAAGGTTGTTCTTCAGTAAAAATTTCCATAGGATTACAGTAGAACACCATAGAAGGACGTGATTCTGTTTTAAGCAAAGCAAATGCTGTTACTGAAGTTTCTGGAATTTCATAATCCAGAATCAATAGCCCGTAATTCGCCTTCAAGCTTTCAGCTTGCTGTTCAGTTAGGCTCGGCTGGGTCCAGTAAACCGCTGCCTTATCTTCAAGTTTCTGGACTGCCGTAGCATCAAGAACAGACAAAACTGAAAATAAAAGTACCAAAAGCACGTTTTTCATGTCTTCTCCCAAAGTTTACTTGTGATGAGCGAACAAGATATATTAAAACATTTAGATTATTTTGTCAAGTGAAGAAGGTATACTCCGATTGCCCTGTTATCGGAGCTTGACTATTTTTATAACGCGTTGATTAAACACTCCTCGCACGCCGAAGCCTTGAATGAGTATAGAGAATGAAAGGCGAAAGCGTGTCAAGCGCCTTTGAGTACTCCGATGCCAAGCATCGGAGCTTGACCTAATAATTATCTTTCCTCGGATTGCTCCTCAATATATTTCTCGACTTGTTCTTTGGTTAGACCTGGGCCAACAGAG
>Ga0180007_10000267_pt1 | contig 94068 bp, 97 predicted proteins | sample MM_PC_MetaG_FD_121122 | JGI IMG/M metagenome (GOLD analysis project Ga0180007, IMG submission 121122) | Groundwater microbial communities from the Aspo Hard Rock Laboratory (HRL) deep subsurface site, Sweden - MM_PC_MetaG | ecosystem: Environmental > Aquatic > Deep subsurface > Groundwater...
GCTTTTCACAAAAAAAGCATTTTTTTAATCATTTTATATATTCATTTATATTAACTGACTATATTATGGCTCAACAACAACGAGATTGCCAGTTTTCAGGCACCCATTTTTGATATTAAGTCTTCTTTTTTAATTTAAGTCCATCTCTTGACAATAAACAAACAATCTTGTATTCTATTAGACAGATAATTGATGTAAATTAAATAAGGAGGTTCTCATGGAACTTACAGGAAACATAGCAAAAGACAACCGAAAAAAGAAATGGTTAAAGAAAAAAAGTCACAAAGTCAAAGATCCTTATAACACGGATAGTCTTTGGAATAATTTCTTTGATGGCTGTGTTGCTTTTTGGCAAACAATGGGAAATAAAGAATTTGCTGTCGACCTCAATAATGAATACACTGGTGTAGCAAGATGTACACAAAGGAGTTAACAACAGGAGAGGGAACATTTTGATCAACAATAGCCTGACGAATGAAGTTTATTCGTCAGGCTATTTTTTAATAAATTTAAAAAGCAAAATTGATTTAATAAGAAGTAAAAAAACGAAATTGATTTAATATAAATTTAAATTTTTAATAAACCAATTCCTTTCCATCACTCTGAATGACAATAGTCCCCTGCTGGTCGGTTCGAAAAATCTCTATTTCAAAATTTTCTAAAACATCTAAAACTTGCTTGTGTGGGTGTTTGTATTTATTATCTTTCCCCACAGAAATCACAGCCATATCCGGACTCGTCATCCCAAGGAAATAATCATGGGTAGAAGTTTTAGAGCCGTGATGCCCTATTTTTAAAACATCTACATCTAACTGCCCTTCATCCAAAGAAACTAAATATTCTTCAATTTCTTTTGGAGAATCTCCCATCAACAAAAAAGAAGTCTCACCATAAACCAATTTCATAACCAAAGAACCCATATTATTTTCAAAACCAGAAGCATCTCTATCAGGAAATAAAATTTCTAGATAAACTCCGTCACCCAAATCAATTATTTCTCCACGAGTCAAAACCTTTCTCCGCCCACTGGCGGAAATTCCTTCTTCTAAAATATCTTGATCCAAAACTTCACAAATAGCCGAATCGCAACCAACTCCAGAACTAAAAAAATAATCAATTTCATAAGCATTAAACACTGCAGGAAAACCTCCAATATGATCTAAATCAGGATGAGATTCAATCAACATATCAATCGTTCTATCGTAAAAAAGCATTTGTTTGTTTAATTCTTGCAAAACTTTCTTATTGGGACCCCCATCAATTAAAATTTGTTTACCACTAGGAGTCTCGATAAAGATAGCATCACCCTGCCCCACATCCAAAAACGCCACGGTCATTAATCCTCCCCGTTCTTCTGCCAAAACCCCATACCAAATAAAAACAGTCATAATCAAAAAAAATCCTAAAAGAATCCTTCTGATTATGACTGTTTTTTTATCTTGCATTTGAATTAATTTACTTGTCTTTTATTACCCAATTTATTTCAAAAGAAATTGAATACTTATTAGGGATATTCCATTTAGAAAACCTCAACCAAAATAATTGAAATTTATTTTCAGCAATTTTACCTAAACCAAACCTATTTAAAGTTAATTCTATATCGAAAACCATAGCTATATTATATTATCTATTAATTTAATTTTATGGATTGCTTCGTCGGATGGATTTTTTGAATTTTGCAAAATTCAAAAAATCTACCCTCCTCGCAAAGACGGATTTTGCGGAGCAAAATCCGTCTTTAATTTAAAATCTAAAATTTATAATTTATAAATAATTTCTTAAGAAATTATTTTTTCCCAAAACCTTCCAAAGCCTTCAACACTTCCATAGGTATCATCCACACTGTTGTATTTGATTGATCAGAACTCAAATCGTTAATAGTTTGTAAAGTTCGCAAATGTAGAGCTCCCGGAACTTCATTTAATTTTCGAGCTGCTGCAGCCAAATTATCAGCCGCAATCTTATCTCCTTCAGCATTAATGATCACAGCCCTCTTTTCTCTTTCCGCTTCAGCTTCTTTTGAAATTGTTCGTTTCAAGTCTTCAGGAATAATAACATCTTTCAACTCAACAGATTCAACATCAATTCCCCAAGGATCTGTCAAAGTATCTACTCTATCTTTAATCTGTTTAGCAATTTCCGCTCTTTTTTGCAAAAGCTCATCAAGAGTTCTTTCTCCCACAAAGTTTCTCATGGTAGTTTGGGCTACTTGTGAAGTCGCATAATAATAATCTTCTACTGCTAAAACCGTTTTAGAAGCATCTACTATTTTATAATAAACCACAGCATTAATTTTTACTGGAATATTATCACGAGTAATTACTTCTTGGTCAGGCACATCTACTGCCTTAGTTCGAATATCAATTTTTCGCATTGATTGAAAAACTGGGATTACCAATCTCCAACCAGCTTCTTTAATTCCTGTGAATTTACCTAAAGTAAACATCACTCCTTTTTCGTATTGATTAACCTGTCTTAATAGAAAAACACCTAAAAATATAATAATAGGAATGAGTGTACTTGGATGTGAAAATATAAAACTTAAATAATTCATAATTTTTTAAAAGTTAATTATTAATTTTATATAATAATATCATAGTTTTTTTATTTTAGACAAAAGGATTGTTCGTTTTCTCTTCCCCAATAGTTGTTTCTCTTCCGTGCCCTGGGAAAACTTGAACTTCATCATCCAATATAAGTAATTTTTCCTTAATATTTTTTAATAATTGTTCAGTATCAGAATAAGGAAAATCAGTCCTCCCGATTGTATGATAAAAAAGAGAATCACCACTAAATAACCAATCACCGAGTTTGACAGAAATTCCACCTTGAGAATGTCCAGGGGTTTCTATAATTTCTAATTCCTTATCTTCAAATTTAATTTTCTCTCCACCAAGTACAAATACAGGATCCTTTTTCACTACCACAGAACCTCCCATAATTAAGGATCCGTTATTCATAGGATTTTTAAGCATATGTTTATCCTTTTCTGTGATATAAAAAGGAACATCAAGTTCTTTTAATAAATCATTCAAACCGTCTATATGATCAAAATGCCCATGGGTAATTATCACAAATTCCAAATCTAAATTATTTTCTTTAATGAAAGAAACATATTCACCCACAGAAATTGAGCAATCAACTAAAAAAGCTTTTTTAGTTTCTTCGTTATATACCAAATAAACATTAGTTTCTATTGGGCCAACCACAAATTTTTTAATTTTTAAATTATTCATCCCATTATTATAAAAAACAATTATGCTTGTAAAACATATCTCATCATCAACCAACCATGACTAAAACTCCCAGCCATCACAAACAAATGCCAAATTTCATGAAAACCATAATAAATTCTCTTAGGACCATATTCTTCTAAAATAAAAAAGATTACTCCTATCAAATAAAAAGATCCTCCTCCATAGAGCCAACCAACCCCATCTTTCGGTAACCATTGCATAATTGGATTAATAGCAAGAATAATAAGCATACCAAAAACAGTATACATTGCAACAGAAGCCCACTCTTTAATTTCAATTTTTTTAATTTTTATAACCATTCCCGTTAAAGCAAACATCCAAACAAGTCCCAGTAGTGCCCAGCCACAAATTCTATTATCCATGGTAAGGCAAATCGGGGTATAGGTACTGGCCATAAAAATATAGATCATCACATGATCCATTTGCTGTAGAATCTTTTTAAACTTACTTTTTTTAGGGAAAAAATGGTAAATTGTACTAAAAAAATAAAGGAAGATTAAGGCCAATCCAAAAAACACAAAACCAATTAAATGTAACAGGGTTCCCTGCTCTTTAGTAAAAATCATTAAAAAAACAAAACCAACTACAGAAAATACCAGTCCAATCAAATGGAGAGCTGCACTAATAGGTTCTGATTTTTGTAAAAAATGATTTTTATCCATATTATTTATTATTATGTTCTCTTTTTTGTTCATCTAACCACTCAATAATAAGATTATTAACATCATTTAATTGTTTAATAATACTTTTCCCAGCAAAAGGCACATCTTTAAACTTATTTTTATAATCACTATAAAGAATCTTTTTTTGTACCAAAACCTTCTTAAAATTATTTAATAATTCTTCAGCTTCCTTCTTATTCATTTGATCGAGATTGATAATGAAAGAATTAAAGTCAAAATATATAGAGAAATCTTTTTGAGACTGTTCTTCCATTAATAAACGAAAATATTTTTTCCCTTTTTCAGTAATATCATAAACCATCTTTTCAGACATATTTCCTGATTTTATGCTTTTAGAAACCAGATAACCTTTTTCCTTTAAATTTATTAAATTTTTATAAATTGCAGGAGTACTAATTTTAATCATCTGATTAAGATGATTTTCTTCCACAAATTTTGCCAGATTATAGGCACTGATTGATTTTTTATTTAAAAAACCCAACAAAAACAGATCAATTGATGACATAATATTATTATAAGTTATATTACTATAGTATATAGTATATTAATTAAATGTCAAATACTTTATTATCCTCTTGTTTTTAAGTCAATTTAGTGCTATAAATAAAGCAATTAACAGACGTGAAGTTAATAAAAAACAATTTGAATATATCAACTAGAATTAACAATCAAATAAGAGCTGAAGAAGTAAGAGTTCTTAATGCCACAGGTGAAAGTCTTGGTGTTATGTCTACTCGTGAAGCCATTGCAAAAGCAGAATCAGAAGGTTTAGATTTAATTGAAATCTCAGCCACCTCAAAACCTCCTATTGCAAAAATAATGGATTATGGTAAATTTCAGTATGACCAAAAGAAAAAAGCTAACGCAGCTAAGGTAAAATTGGTTAAAACTGAAACAAAAGTAGTTCAAATTAAGATTGGAACTGGTGAACACGATTTAAGCTTAAAAGCCGGTAAAATTTCTAAATGGCTTGCAGAAGGAAACAGAGTTAAATTGGATTTATTCTTGATAGGAAGAACTAAGTATATGAAGATAGACTTTCTTAAAGAAAGAATGGAAAGAATTTTGCGTTTAATCACAACTTCATATAAAATAGCTGACGGACCTAAAAAAAGTCCAAAAGGACTTTCAGTAGTTTTAGAAAGATCTAAAGAAAAACAATCTTAAATTTAAAAATCGTTGAAACTTCTGCGATCTTCCGCGTTAAATCCGCGTAAGTCCGCGATTTTATTCGACGAAGGAGAATAAAATATTATGAAAACAAATAAATCATTTTCAAAAAGAATAAAAGTAACTAAAAACGGTAAAATCGTAACTCGAAGACCTGGACAAGGTCATTTCAATGCAAAAGAAAGTGGAAGTACTTCAATGAAAAAGAAGAGATCTACTGTTATTACATTATCACAAAAAGTTAAGAGACAATTCTTACCAAGAACAGGCAAAAATTCTTAAGAATTTTTGAATTAGAAATTAAAAATCGAAAATTATAAATTGAAAAAAATTTGCGAAGCAAATTTTTCCTAAAAGCTAACAGCTATAAGCTAATAACCTAATAAAATGACTAGAGTAAAAAGAGGAACAACTTCTTTAAAGAGAAGAAAAAGTGTATTGAAAGACGCCAAAGGCCGCCGATATGGTCTTTCAACAAAAGAAAGAGCTGCTAAAGTTGGTAATATTAAGGCTGCTATGTATGCTTTTGGTCACAGAAGAAAAAAGAAAGGAGACTTCAGAAGAATTTGGCAAACACGTTTAGGAGCTGCTTTGAAAAATCTAGGATTGTCATACAGCAAATTCATTGATCTACAAGTAAAGAACAACATCGGATTAAACAGAAAGGTTTTATCAGAAATTGCTCAAGAAAATCCAGAATCATTTGAGAGAATCGTAAACCAAGCACAAGCAACAAAAACAACAAAAGAAAAAGTAGTTGCAGCAAAATAAATATTTAAAAATAAACGGCTCACCTAACAGGTGAGCCGTTTATTTTTTTGTTGAAATTTGTTATATTTAAAAGATAATTAATAAATAAAAATATGGAATTTAATATTGAAAAAGCAACTCTAAACGATTTACCATATATTCAAAAATTAACTAAAAATTTATTTGAATATGAAATCGAAAACGGTTTTGATAATAATATCAATCCAGAATGGAGCTATAGTGAAGAAGGAAAAGAGGAACTTACAGAAAGAATTTTTTCTGAAGACAGTGTTGGCTTTGTTTGCAAAGTAAATAACGAAATAGTAGGATATTTAATAGGATTAATATTAGAAGAAGAAACAGGAAGAGTTGATTCAAAATATGGAGAACTAGAACATATGTTTATAAACGAAAATGCGAGAGGAAATGGAATTGGAGAAAAATTAATTAAAGAATTTAAAAAATGGACAAAAGAAAAAGATTTAAAAAGAATCAAAGTAAATGTTTCTTTTAAAAATCAAAAAGCAATTGAGTTTTATAAAAAAATAGGTCTAGTTCCAACTGATATTGTATTAGTTGGAAATGTAAATTAATCATTTGAAATTTTTAAAAAACAATTAGCAACTAATAATTAAAGCTTTTGAAATTAGATGTAGTTCGAGGAAGCAAAGGAAAATGATTTGAGCCGTATCGAGCATACGGTGAAAAACATTTTCCTGAACCTGCCTGCCGTAGGCAGGGCTGACGAAGAAATACGCTAATTTCAAAAGCTGTAAAACATATGAAGTATATAATAGGTCACCAAAACCCCGACACCGACACAATCTGCTCCGCCCTAGTCTACCAAGACTATCTAGAGCAAAAAGGAGTAGAAGCCAAAGCCTATGCTTTAGGTCATCTTAATAATGAAACAAAATTTGTTTTTGAAAAATTTGGAGTTACTGCTCCAGAACATGTGCACGAAATACCCACCAATTCAGAAATAATTCTTTTGGATCACAACGAGGAAACCCAAAGTATTCATAATATTAATGATTTAGACATTGTAGAAATAATTGATCACCACAAAGTAAAACTTGAAACAGACAAACCTATTTCTATTCATATTGAGCCTCTAGGTTCATCCTGTTCTATTATTGCTAAAAAATATTTCCGTTCAGACAAAATCCTTTCTCCGATTAACGCTTCCCTACTTTTAGCAGGAATAATTTCAGACACCCTTTATTTCCGTTCCCCTACTACCACAGACCAAGACAAAGAATTAGCAGAAAAATTAAACGAGATTGCCAAAATCGAAGACCTAGAAAAATTTTCTCTAGAAATGTTTAATGCTAAATCAGACTTAGGCGACATTGATACTGAAGAATTAATCAAACTAGATTACAAAGTTTTTGACTTTGCTGAGGGTCAAAAATTTGGAATTGGAGTAATGGAAACAACCAACAAAGATTTCGGATTAAATAGAAAAGAAGAAATTATTGCAAAATTAAAAGAAATCAAAGAAGCAGATAATCTACAAGGAGTATACTTCTCAATCATAGATATTTTAAATGAAGATTCCTTTACTCTTTGTGCTGATGAAAAAGACTCTCAATTATTTACCGAATTATTCAAAGCAGAAAACCAAGATGGAGTATTATTCGTCGACAACCTTGTCTCTCGCAAAAAACAAATCGCCCCAGTTTTTCAAAACCATTTTGGGAAATAAAAAATAATCCACAAAAAAATCGATAGTGTATTAATACCCTATTAATAGTTTTTATCTCCTTAATTATTTTATATTATATGATTATATATAATCATATAATGGTTTTAATTTGAATTAAACAAGCTCAATCTCTATAGCAATCACTCCAAATTCATTCTCTTGATCTTCTGTATAAAATTCTCGATATATTTCAACTCCTTCTTCTACCGAGTCCGTATTCGGCAAAACTTTTTTAATGTCTTCACTATTCAACAAATCCTCAAAAGAATTATAATTCCTTATATCTTTAACCAAAGCCATCAGACTTTCTGTTTCTTCATTATTAAAAACCTGAATCTCATCCCCTACTTTCAGTTCTGTATATAAACCTTTTTTAATTCTTCCCTCAATAGTTTTTAAACCATCTTTAATAAAACCAAAATAGGGTTCAGCCCGATGACTTTTGTATAATATTTTTCCATCTTCTAAATCTTTAAGCTTTTTCATGTTTTATTTTTAAATATTCAAAAATTAAACAATTCTTTGTTTTCTTTTATAACTCGATAAGATTCTTTTAAAAATTCTTCAAAGGATCTGTTTTCTTTTTGATATTTCCTATATAAATCTTCGAAAAATTTAGGGGTTGTTTTATTTCCAATTTTTACTTTTTCATGTTCTTTGTACCCGTATGATTTTTCTCCAATTATTTTCTTTAATCTTTTATCGTTTAGAATTACAGGAGCAAGAATCTCACTCAAATGCCATTCAATATATGGTTTATTAAATCTTTTTTGATCCATTTTAGGATACAGCTTTTTCCACCTTTCAAAATATAAAAAATGAGTTATTTCATGAGCTATTAATTTAGTCGCTATAAGTTTTTTATCATAATTATAGAAGATAGAAAAACACCAATCTTTTATATCTCTTGGGCAGATTGTATTAATGGACATATTAGCTACAATTTCTTTTCTATTTTTAGGCCATTCTTCTTCTATTACTTCAGATAAAGTTAAAAGAAAATCTTTTTCAATTTTTTCCCAATTTTTCTTATATATCTCTTTATTTTTATCTATTACTTCACCTCTAACTTTTCTGAAACCTTTTATATATTTTGTAATAAAAGCAATTCTGTCTTTTTTACTCTTTAACTCTTTAACTTCTTTAAGATTAGGGTGAACTTGGAAAAGGCTTTTCGACCAATCCCAATCATTTTCAAACAGGAAATAATAAAACATCCTAATTTCTGTTTCTATTGGTATTTCTGTAAATTTTACTTTAGGTATTTTCATATTTAATTCTTCCCACAACATTTTTTATACTTCTTCCCTGACCCATCCTCCTGAGGCGGACGTCGCTTAGTATAATAATTAGCAATTACTATTTACCACAACAATGTTTATATTTAATCGGATTACCATTTTCTTTAGTCGCTCCGCATGGGCAAGGTTCATTTCTCCCCACTTTCTCTGACTTGGACACCCGGTGTCCAAGTGAATTGGCTGAAGTAGAAGCATTTATTTTTTCAGCTTCTTTTTGAATATTATTCATCTCCATGGCTTCTCTATTCTTCAAAAAAGCCTCTGTGTCTAATCTTGGAATTAATTTTAAAATATGTTCATTAATAGATTCCTGCATTTCTTGGAATAGCCTTAATCCTTCTTTTTTATATTCAACTAAAGGATCTCTTTGCCCATAAGCGCGTAAATTCACACTAGAACGAAGATAATCCATCAACTCTAAATGATCTACCCAAAACATATCGATAGTCTGCAAAATAGTTCTTCTGAGAATATCCAAGAAATCCCGATCCCCTATCAAAAGTCTTTTTTGCTTGATAATATCTACAATTTCTTTTCCGCCAGCTGGCGGATCTGTTTCTAAAATTTCTTGGAATTTTTTATCCACCATTTTTTCATCACCTAACAAAACATCTCTTCTTCTCGAGTAAACAATTTGTCTTTGGTGATTCAAAACATCATCATATTGTAAAACATGACGACGAGCATCAAAATGAAAACCTTCAATTTTAGTTTGGGCTGATTCCAGTGATTTAGTTATCATTCTATTTTCAATAGGTTGGTCTTCTGGAATTCCTAAGCGTCCCATCATAGACTTGATAGAATCAGAAGCAAAGACCCTCATCAAGGAATCTTCCATGGATACGAAAAATTGAGTTTTTCCTGGGTCCCCTTGTCGTCCTGCTCTACCTCTTAACTGATTATCAGTTCTTCTAGCTTCATGTCTTTCTGTTCCAAGAACAAATAAACCACCTAAGGCAATTACCTCTTGTTTTTTTCTTTCATCAAAAGGAATTCCTCCTAATTTAATATCCACTCCACGACCAGCCATGTTAGTAGCCACAGTTACTCTACCCTTTTCTCCTGCCTCAGCCACAATTTCTCCTTCTCTTTCATGGTTCTTGGCATTCAAAACTTCATGCTTAATCCCCTCCTTATTTAAATAAGCAGAAAGTAATTCATTGTTTTCAATAGAAACTGTTCCAATCAAAACAGGCTGACCTTTGTCATTTAATTCTTTTACTTTCTTAGCAATAGCTTTAAATTTTCCGCTTTTAGTTTGAAAAATTGAATCATTTTCATCAATTCTTTGAATAGGTTTATTAGTCGGTAAAACCAAAACTTCCAAACCATAAACCTTTCTAAATTCTTCACTTGATGTCTCCGCTGTTCCTGTCATTCCACTTAATTTCTTGTACATTCGGAAATAGTTTTGATAAGTAATAGAAGCAAAAGTTCTTGATTCATTTTGCACTTTTAAACCTTCTTTAGCCTCAATGGCTTGATGTAATCCTTCTGACCATCTTCTTCCAGGTTGCATTCTTCCAGTAAATTCATCCACAATCATTACAGCTCCGTCTTTGACTACATAATTTTTGTTCAACTTAAATAAAGCTTTGGCTCGCACAGCTGTTTCTAAATGATGCACGTATTTAATTCCTTTTTCAGTATAAATATTATCTACACCCAAAACTTTTTCCGCTTTTTCAATTCCAGAATCTTTCAAGGAAACCGCTTTTTTCTTTTCATCAATTTCAAAATCTTCCCCTTGTTTAAGACTTTCTGCAATCTTGGCAAACTTTGCATACAATTCCCCAGACTCTCTATCAGGAATAGAAATAATCAAAGGAGTTCTAGCCTCATCAATTAAAATAGAGTCAATTTCATCCACGATTACATAATTATACCCTCGCTGTCTTAGGTTTTCTTTGTTGTGTTCAATATTATCTCTTAAATAATCAAAACCAAATTCACTATTAGTTCCATAAGTAATATCAGCTCTGTAAGCTTCTTGTCGAGAACATGGTTTCATAAATTCATCAACGATTTTATAAGACCCCTCAGTATCTCTTTCCTTGTCGTCTTCTTTTCCTTCTTCTGTTTTTATATGAGTCGGGTCGTAAATAAAAGAAGAATCATGACTAATTATTCCCACACTCAAACCAAGAAAAGCATAAATCTGCCCCATCCAAACAGCATCTCTTTGTGAAAGATAATCATTTACAGTCACTACATGCACCCCTTTTCCGTCGAGTGCATTTAAATACACAGGCAAAGTCGCCACCAAAGTTTTTCCCTCCCCTGTTCTCATTTCAGGAATTCCACCGTTATTTAAAACGATTCCTCCCATTAATTGAGTATCGTAATGTCTTTGGTCTAAAGTCCTTTTTGAAACCTCTCGCACCACAGCAAAAGCCTCTGGCAAAAGCTTATCAAGACTTTCTCCTTTAATTAATCTATCTTTAAATTCATTAGTTTTATTCTTTAAATCCTCATCTGAAAGAACGGAAATTTTCGCTTCAAAATCGTTAATTTTATCAACAATAGGTTGTAATTTCTTTATTTCTTTAGAATTTTGATCTCCAAATATTTTCTTTAATTTTGTTAACATAAATAGCATTTTACCATAAAATAGGTAGATTATAAATAAAAACAACTTTCAAATAAAAAATCTGCACTTGCCGAAACAAATGCAGATGCCATAATATTTTTTACAAAAATTACTTATTGGAAACTTTAAATTAAAGCAAAAAATGTTTTAATATTTCCTAAACCAGAAACCAGAAGTGTATTCGGACGAGAAGCTCCTGTCAAAATATGAACTATCTTAAAACCCCTAGACTCAAACAAACTAATTAAATCTTTTGTATCATTAGAATTGTTCGCCCATAATTTTATTATTTTTTCATCCATATTAATCCCCTTTTTTAAAATTAAAAACAATCTTTCTTAAGAATACCTAAATTAAAAAATAAATCAAACAAAAACAACCTCCCTCTCCAACCTCAATCCTGTTTTTTCAAAAACATCTTTTTCTATTTTTTGGGCTAATTTTTTGACTTCTTCACAAGTTCCTTCACCTTTATTCACCAACATCAAGGCATGTTTGTTATAAACTCCCACTTCCCCTTCAAAAAATCCTTTCCATTCAAATTGGTCAATAAACCAGGCAATAGGAATTTTAATATTTTCTCCATCTTCAAAGAAAGGTGTTTCGGGAAATTTTTCTTTTAATTTTTCAAATTCATTTTTAGAGATAATCGGGTTTTTAAAAAAGCACCCAGCCGATCCTAAACCTTCACTCAAGGGATAATTCTTCCCTCGAATTTCTATAATCTTTTTTCGAACATCTTTTACCTTTAAATCTTTTTTATTTTTTAAATCCTCTAAACCTTTGTAACCTAGGTTAGCTTTTCTGGACTGCTTCGTCGTTCCGCTTCGCTCCACTCCTCGCAGAGACGATTGTGGAGCAATCGTTACGGACGAGGCTTCGCCTCGTTCGTCTTCACTAGATAACCTACCAATAAATTGAGACGGATTTTTCTTCGAAAAATCCGTTGGCGAAAAGCTTTGTTTTTCGTCTTCGCGAGCGCAAGCGAAGCGATCCAGTGTTTCATCATCTAAAATTCTTAGTCTCAAAGCAACCCGAACAACCACCCAATTCGGTTCTTTTTTAAAAACAGAATTCCTATAACCGAATTCACATTCTTTATTGAGAAGCCTTTTCATCTCTCCATTTTCCATATCAAACACCTCCACCCAATCAACCACATCTTTCATTTCCACTCCAAAAGCTCCACAATTTTGCACAACTCCCGCTCCCACAGTCCCTGGAATCCAAGACAAACTTTCCAAACCCCACAGATTTTTTTTAGCCATTTTGTAAGCCAAATCATCCAAAAGCATCCCTGCCCCCACCACAACCTCCACAAGATCATCACTTAGTACTCCGACTACTAAGTCCTTATTTTCTATTTTTAGGACCAGACCGTCGAAGCCATTATCTGAAATTAAAAGATTAGAACCTCCTCCTAAAATAAAAACAGGGAGTGAATTTTGTTTAGCAAAATTCACTCCCTCTTTTAAATCTTCAATATCTTTAACTACTCCAAAATACTTAGCCTCTCCACCTATCTTAAAGGTGGTATATGGGGCTAATTTAATTTTTTCTTTTATTTCCATAATTTTTTTATTAACTTGGTTACTCAAAATTTATAATGATCCATTTTGGATAGCTTTAATAAATCCTTCCCCTTGTTCTTTAAAATTAGGATCCAACTCAATGGCAATTTTTAATTGATTAATAGCATCAAGATTTCTCCCCACTTCATAATAAGCGGCAGCTAAAGTGATATAAGACTGAGGATCATCTGGTTTAAATGCCAGCATTTTTTCAGCTACTAAAACCATTTCATCAAAGTGCCTTGTATTTTTATAAGCATTTAAAAAGTTACTATCAGCAACAATTTCTCCTGACAATAAATCATCAACCAAAGCATCTTCCCCTGCATAAATAGCTCCCAAAGCATATAATTGTCTCGCTCTGTCATAATCTGTTTCTAACTCATAAGCTATTTTAAAAGAAGACAAAGCCTCTCTATATTTCCCTTGATTAAGATTAGCCAAACCGATTTCAAAATAAATTGATTGCTTATTCGGTGATAATTCCAAGGCTTTTTCTAATTGAACAGAAGCCCCATCATAAATACCAAAATTATTAAAGAATGAGGCAGCTAACATTCTATTTCGGGTATTTTCAGGATCTCTTTCTATTTCTTTTAAAACTTCATCTCTCGATAATTCAAAAAAGTTATTAGTTATAGTTTGATCAACTCCAAAGCCTTTTACTTTGACTGCAAACATCATTAATTGTTCTCTTATTTCTTGGTTAGCAAAAGAATCATAAGACAAAGCCTTTTCAAAATGTTCTAAATTTTTAGACAAGCCCCCTTCTTGAGGACTCAAACCTTGCAACAAAGACCTATTAGCTAGAACCCCATTAACATTAAAAAAATAAAGAGAGGCAATAACCAGAAGAGCAATTACAGGAATACCGACACTATTCTTCTTTTCTTCATCTATTTTGTCCAGAATACATTCTCTTCGTGATTCCCCTAAGCCAACAGAACTATGAATAAACGCCAAGATAGCAAAGAAGAAAATGTAGCTGGTAATATTATCAAATACAAATAAATTATGTACAAAATACCCAACCAACAACCCTGTAAAAATACTTTTTTCTAAAATAGAAAAATCATTTCCGTGTTTCTTATTCCACAAATAATACAAAACGAAAACAAATAGCGATAAATAAGCAATCAACCCCAAGAAACCTCCAACAATCAACCAATCCATAAACACATTGTGAGTCCTATCAAACCACTCTTCCTGACCATACATTTTAGGAGTGTAATACTTATTAAAAACATAATTAAAGTTTTCTTGTCCCCAACCTAAAAGAGGCCTCTCTTTAGCTCCTTGCCATGCCATATTCCAAATCATAAACCTAGATTTAGTGGTTTGTTCCTGCAAAGAAATAGAAGCAAAGCGATTCAGCACCTGAGACTCCCTAACAAAAGCAGTGTCTTTCAACGCAATAAATCCTCCAATAAATAAAACAGTTAACAGCAAAAGTCCGCCACAAAACTTTTTCAATTTAATATTTTCTTTTTCAAACAAAGCCACCAAGAAAGAAATTAACAAAGTCGCCCCAAAAAATCCTAAAATAGCTCCTCGAGTAGCTGTATGATAAAGAATAATAATATTAAGTATTATTGTCATTCCGTAAAATATTCCCATTGAATCTTTCCAGTTATAACGGCGTAACCATAAAAACAAAGCAATAAAAATATGAATCACAGAATAAATAGCCAAATAAGATGCATTTCCAAAAGTAGTATCCAGACGAGTGATCCCCTGTACCGCAGTAGCCCAACCCAATAATTGAAATATTCCATAAAGGCTAATCCACAAACTAACACCCAAAGAAATATTAAAAAACTTGTTCCATAATTTTTTAGTGTTTAACATCCCCACCAAAACAATGAAATATCCCAGTAGATGCAACAAGGTTACCCAACCTTCCATCCTTTCATAATTAGACCAAAAACTCTTTAACGGGTTTACCCCAAAAATATCAGCAAAAAACATTATCCCCACCAGTGATATCACCCCTCCTAAAATCCAAGAAAATTTTGGTCTGTATTCCTTATTAAACAAAGCCAAGATAGCCCATCCTCCGACGGCCATTTCTACCAATACTCTGAATAAAATGTTCTTTCCTACAATATAAGGAAAAAACATCGATGAACAAACCACCAAAGGAATAAAAGGAATAATAAAAATTAGGAATAATACAATATTTTTTAAAATTTTTTCATATTTAAACATTGATTAAATTATATCATAGAAAATATGAAAACATTAAAACATTAGAATATAAAAACAAACAGATTTTGTTCTACAAAATCTGTTAATGAAAAGTTTTATTTTATAAAACTTTTACAAAAAAAAATAATTACACTAAAACCGCGACCGCGGTTTTAGTGTAATTATTTAATTCACAAAATTAAGAGCAGTCATCCGAAGATGACTGCTCTTAATAGAGAAATGCTTGGCACAGATAGCCCTAGAATAACTCTAGGTGAGTGCGGTGAACGGACCACCACGGTGATTCGGAAACACTTGCTCTCTTTTATTGCATTTTAGCTAGGTTATTGCACCAAGGATTCCTCCTATGTTCATTATACACCAATTTAAAATTAACAAGCAAATCAATTGTGAATAACTCAACCATTAAAAATAAAAAAAGTAGGGATGCTATCCCTACTTTTTTTATTAATATATTCTTAGAAGTGATCTTCAGCATTTATCAATTTGTAATCCGGTTTTTCATAATCAAACAATTCACTTTCTTCAAAGAATCTTTTTATTTCAATTTCAGCATTTTCAGCAGAATCAGAAGCGTGAACTAAATTTGATTGCCCACTCATAGAGTAATCCCCTCTAATGGATCCAGCATCAGCCTCATGTCCTTTAGTTGGTCCTACAATTAATCTTGTAGCAGAAATTGCATTTACTCCACCTAAGGCAATAAGCACAACAGGAGAAGCTTGCATATAATTTTTTAAGGTATTAAAAAATGGTTTTTCCACTAAATGACTGTAATGTTCTTCAATTAAAACATCTGAAATTTTTGTCATTTTAACTCCAATAATTTTCAAACCTTTTCTTTCAAATCTTTGCAGGATTTCTCCAAACAAGGATCTTTGGATAGCATCTGGTTTCATTATAATTAATGTCTTTTCTTCTTTTGGATTCATATAAATTTTTTTTAATTATTAATTCCATTTATTATACCGAAAAACCTAAAAAATAATAGACTCCTATTAAAATTACTTCTTTTTAAGGTGAATAAGATATTCTTTATTTCCCTCTAATCCTTTTATCGAAGATTCTATAACCTCTAAAGGAATGAGGTTTTCTTTTATCGATAATGTTTTAATTTTATTTATTACTTCGTTGTGTAAATCTGAGTCATAGACAAAACCCTTTTGAATTAAGTCTTTTCCCACTTCAAATTGAGGTTTGATTAATACCACAGCCTCACCACTTTTTTTTAATAATTCATTTATTTTAGGTAAGATATGTTCGAGAGAAATAAAAGAAACATCAACAGTAATAAAATCAATAGGTTCACTAAATAATTCTTTTGATGTCTCACGAATATTTTGACCTTCTATAGAAACCACTCTAATGTCATCAAGTAATGATTCTGCTAATTGATTATGACCAACATCCAGAGCATAAACCTTTTTAGCTCCATTATGTAGTAGAACTTCTGTAAACCCTCCAGTAGAAGAACCAATATCAAGACATACCAAATTATCAACATCAATAGACCAAACTTCTAAAGCTTTTTCCAATTTTAAGCCAGCACGAGAAACCCAATTAATATCTTTAGATATCATTTCTAAATTTACACCTAAAGGATATTTAGCAGAAATTTTAGTAACAACATTTCCATCAATTAATACTCCTCCAGACTCGATTAAATTTTTTGCACGCTGGCGTGATTGAGCATAACCGAGCTTTACTAATAACGAATCTAATCTTATCAATTCATTTTTCTCATCCATTTTTTTATCTAGTTAAAATCTCAAAACCTTCCTTTGTCACAAGCACGGTATCTTCCCATTGAGCTACATTTTTTCCATCAATACTTTTGTAAGTGTGCCCGTCACTGGATGTATAAATTTTCCCTTCTCCTTTTGTAACAATAGGTTCCAAAGCCAAAACCATTCCCTCTTTTAAAATATCTCCCTCCCCTTTTCTTCCGAAATTAGGTACAAAAGGAGCCTCGTGAACCCCTCTTCCCACTCCATGACCTCCTAATTCCTTCATTACATTAAAACCTCTTTTCTTCACCACAGTCTCAATAGCATTTCCTATATCCCCAGTGGTTTTACCTGCTTTTATAGCCTTAATTCCAGCTTCTAAGGCTAATTTAGTAGTTTCTATTAGATTGATATCTTCTGAAGAAATTTTGCCGACAGAGAGCATTAACGTCTTGTCTGTTATTAACCCTTTATGAGTTAAACCTAAATCTATATTAACAATATCCCCCTCTCCCAAAGGTTTTTTGTTTCCTTTTCCAATCCCGTGAACAGCTTCGTCGTTTACAGAAACACACAAAGACGACGGATAAGGTCTATGTCCTCCTGTTGAGTAATTCAAAAAAGCAGGAGTGTCGCCCTGTTCATAAATTAATTTTTCAGCAAGAGAATTCAAATCGTCAGGAGTATTTCCAACTTTTACTATCTTGGCTACTTCATGCAAAATAAAATTAAGTCTTTTTCCGCCTTCTCTTAAAATCTCTATTTCTTCTTGTGTGTATATTATTGGTAACATGATAATTAGTTAAAAGTTTGTAAAGTCCATAAAGTCAAAAGTCAAAAATTTGCAAAGCAAATTTTTTCTTAATTTAAAATTTAAAATCTAAAATTTATAATTCAAAATTTCCGATTTTGTTCATTATTTCATTATGAACCTCTTCAATACTCTGAACTCCATTAATGTCAAAAAATTCATAACCTTCATGATTTTTATAAAATTCTAAAACAGGTACAACATCAGTATCAAACCAATCCTGTCTATTCTTTATTTTTTCTACTTCATCGTCTCCTCTTCCTCGAGCCAATAATTTTTCTTCTGCCCATTCTCTAGGGACATTAATATAAATCACTTTTGGTTTTCCATAAGAGTAAAAATCAAAAACTGAATGAAGCACATCGGCTTGGTCTTTTTTTCGAGGCATTCCATCTAAGACTAAATCTTCATCTCCTTTTAAATTTTCAATCATTGCTGTTGCCCATAAAGAAAGAACTAGAAACATTGGTTGCAATCCCCCTTTTTCATTAATCTCATTAGCCAATTTATTAGTATAACCATTACCTTTCACAAATTCACGAAATTTATCTCCTGTTTGTAGATCAAATACCTTTCTTCCTTGTTCTTTTAAATATTTAATAAGTAATTCAGCCTGTGTTCCTTTTCCACAACCTGATCTCCCTATAAATATATATGCTTGTTTTTTATCTTCCATATTATTAAATTTGATTAAAATATTATTCTTCAATTATAACAAAAAACCCTTAAATTGCGACAAAGGACGGTCGCGAAGCGACCGTCCTTCCTAATTTTCTAAAAACCTAATTTCCTAATCCCTATCTTAGTATTCCCTCATTGAAACCTGAGCATCAATTTTTTTAACTAGATCAAGTACTACTGAAACGATAATCAAAAGGGCTGTTCCTCCGATAGCCAAAGCCGCTACTCCTGTGATAGCTTGCATAATCAAAGGTAACACTGCGATTACTCCTAGGAAAGAAGCTCCTACCAAAGTAATTCTAGTTAACACTTTTCCTAAATATTCTGAAGTCTTTTCTCCTGGACGCACTCCGGGAATGAAAGCTCCACTCTTTTGTAGATTTTCTGAAATAGAATCAGGATCAAAAGTAATAGCTGTATAGAAATAAGTAAAGAAAAATACTAACAAGAAATACATAACTGCATAAATCCATGAATTAGCCAAAATAGCTAAAATAAAATCTGAAACACTCACCACTATTGCATTAGATGAATTCACTAAGAAATTCAAAATCATTTGTGGGAATAAAAGAATAGACATAGCAAAGATAATTGGAATTACTCCTGCTTGATTTACTCTCAATGGTAAATAAGTAGAAACTCCCCCATAAACTTTATTACCTCTCACTCTTTTAGCATAATTAATTGGAATTGGTCTTTCAGCTTCAGTTACTACCACAATCGCATAAACAATGGCTACGGCAGCTACAACGAAACCTAATAACATTGGTAATTGAGTTACTTCGAATCCGATATATAATTGACTTAAAGTAGTTGGTAATCCAGCCACAATACCAGCAAAAATCAAAAGAGAAACTCCATTTCCAATTCCGTATTCACTAATCAATTCACCAATCCACATTAATATAAGAGAACCGGCCATAATAACAATAATGTTTGTAAATAATTCAAAATTTCCTAAAGGATTCACTACTCCCTGACTTTGTAATAGTCTCAAAAATCCATATCCTTGAATAAATGCCAAAGGAATAGTCAATAATCTTGAATATTGACTGAATTTCTTTTTACCAGCTTCTCCTTCTTCATGATACATTTCCTTTAATCTAGGAATCATCATTGTCATCAATTGCATAATAATTGAAGCTGTAATATATGGAGATACCCCAAGCATTACAATAGATAGACTAGCTAAACCTCCTCCTGAAAACATATTCAACAATCCTAGGAATTGGTTATTGGCAAAAAATTCTGTTAATCGAGCCACATCCACTCCAGGAATTGGAATAGAAGCTAAAGCTCTAAATACAACCAAAGCACCCAAGACAAAGAGAATTCTTTTTCTTAGGTTCTTATCTTTGAAGATTAATTTAAATTTGTGAGTTAAATTCATATAACTTATTTTATCTTACCACCATTCTTTTCAATTTTTTCTTTAGCTGATTGAGAAAAACTACAATCTGAAACATTCAATTTAATAGTTAAGTCCCCATTTCCTAAAATCTTTACACTCGGAACTTTATTTTCTTTCTTTTTAACAACTAATTTTTCTACTAAAATCTTAGGTGTTACGTCTTCTCCATTAGTGAAATTAAGTTCAAGAGCAGCAAGGTTCACTAAAACTGGTCTTTCTTGGAAAGATTTGAATTGGTAACCTCTTTTCTTAGGTAATCTTTTGATCAAGTCTCTAACATCTGGTCTTTTAGATGTACCAGCTCTAGCATTTTGACCTTTATGTCCTCTACCAGAAGTCTTACCTCTTTTTCCTCCTCTTCCGATTTTAACAGTAGTTTTATTAGGATTTTTTCTTTTTAAATTATTTAATTGCATGATTTTTTTATAGATTTATTATTGAACTAAGCTTTTTTAATCTCAAAGTCTCTTAAAGCTTCTATTGTAGACTTAGCAATATTTAATTGATTTTTTGATCTTGAAAGCACTTTAGCAGTCACATCTGTAATTCCAGCTAATTCCAAAACAGTCTTTACTGCTGAACCAGCACTTAATCCTTTACCTTCTTTAGTAGGTAGAATCTTAATTACTGAAGCACAGTATTTGTTTTCGACATCATAAGGAATTGAATTATTTTTAGTTAATTTCAATTCAATCATATTTTTCTTAGCATTTTTAACTGCTTTTTCAATAGCCAAAGCTGTATCACCAGCTTTTGCAATCCCTACTCCAACTTTACCATTCTTGTTTCCTAATACCATAGCCACAGAAAAAGAAAATCTTCGTCCTCCTGACATAACACGAGTAACTCTTCTTATTTTAATTATTTTTTGATCAAACTCAGAACGAGGTTTTTCAAATTTCTTTCTTTTTCTTGAATTAAAATTCTTTTTAAAAGGTTCTTTTGCAGGGAAAGGTTTTTTAGTGTCAGTAGCTGTTTCTTTTTTATTATCAATAGCTTTTTCTTCTATTACATTTACATTAGAATCAACCATAGTTTCTTCAACTAGTTTTTCAACAACACCTTCTTCTTTTTTAATTTCTTTTTCTGTCATTTTTTTAATAATTTATTTTAATTAAAATTTCAATCCTTCTTCTCTAGCTGCATCAGCCAAAGCTTTAATTTTTCCTGCGTAAATATATCCTCCTTTATCAAAAACAACTTTTTCAATTTTTAAATCTTTAGCCTTAATCGCAATTTCTCTTCCTACCTTTACTGCGTTTTCTAATAGAGAATTAGCTTTCATCTTTAAACTTGAAGATGCTGCTAAAGTTTTATTTCTCTCATCATCAATGATTTGAGCATAAATATATTTATTAGATTTGAAAACACACAATCTAGGTTTTGAAGCAGACCCAATAACCTTAGATCGAACTCTTTTGTGTCTTCTTAATCTTGCTTCTGTTTTTGATTTATTTTTATCCATAATTATTTGGAAAGTAGTAGGTGGAAAGTAGAGAGTGGGAGAAAATTTGCTTCGCAAATTTTTTCCACCTTCTACCTTCTACGTTCTACCTTCGATTAAACATTCTTCTTACCTTGTTTTCTTCTTACTACTTCTCCTTCATATCTGAAACCTTTTCCTTTGTAGGGTTCAGCTTTCTTTTTCTTTCTTGTTTTAGCTGCAAATTGCCCCACCATTTCTTTATCAATTCCTGTTATTGTAATATTATTTTTTTCTGCAGTCACAGTCAATCCATTAGGTATTTCAATTTCTACCAAGTGAGAGAATCCCAAAGCTAAAACTAAGTTATCTCCTTTTACTTCTGATTTGAAACCAACTCCTTCAAGAATTAGTTTTTTACTGAAAGGAGTATTTACTCCTTGCATCATATTTACTATATGTGAAGCATATGTTCCCCAAAGAGCTTTTGCAAAAGGAGAGTTATTTGTTGGATTAACAGTAACTTTGTTATCTTCAACAGTTACAGCTATTTCAGGTCTTAATTCTCTTTTTAGTTCTCCTAAAGGTCCTTTTACTATTACAAAATTATCCACTAAAGTAACTTCAGTTTTTGCAGGGATTTCATGTTGTTGTTTTCCTATTCTTGACATAATGTTTTAGCTTATTAGCTTATAGCTGTTAGCTTTTAGGAAAAATTTACTCTGTAAATTTTCCTTGTTAATTCTAGACCTGCCTACCGGCAGGCAGATTGCTTCGTCGTGACCTCCTCGCAAAGACGAAAATCTTTGCTTTTTGAAACGAATTTTGCTTTGCAAAATTCGTCTCTGCGAGGAGCCTGCGACGAAGCAGTCCAGTATTTTTATTTTAAATTACCAAATTTTAAACAAAGCTTCTCCTCCTAATCCTGATTCCTTAGCTTGTTCCCCTGTCATCACTCCTTCTGAAGTTGACATTATTAATTTACCAAAACCATTCTTAACTTTTCTGATATCCTTATTATTTAAATAAACTCTTTTAGATAATTTTGAAACTCTTACTACATCTTTAATCTTTGGAGTATTTTTAGCTTTGTAAGCTAATTCAATTTCTAAAACTCTTTTAGGGTTTTTTCCTATCTTAGAAAATGATTCTATAAAACCTTCTTTTTTCAATATTTCAGCTATATTAGCTTTAAAATTAGAATAAGGAAGATGCACAGTTTCTTTATCTGCAGTTCCGGCATTTTTTATACCTATTATTAATTCTGAAATTATATCTCTACTCATATTTATTTAATTATTTATTTAGACTTTGTCTTTATATCTCTAATTCTTTTTTACCAAGAAGATTTTCTAATACCTGGAATTTTTCCTTCATTTGCTAATTCTCTAAAACAAATTCTACATAAATCAAATTGTCTCATATAACCTCTCTTTCTCCCACACTTAAAACATCTATTAGTTTCTCTAGTAGAAAATTTTGAAGGTTTATTTGATCTAGCTAATACTGATTTTTTTGCCATATTTATTTTCTTTAAATATAAACCGCCTTAAAACTAGCGGGATACTTGCTTATCCTATCAAAAACACCCCTTGATGTCAATTAAATAAAGTATTTAATTTCAATAAATTAAATACTTTCAACAATAATTAAAAGGTTTAACTTTAGTTATTGTGTTATTTCATTTATATCTTAAAGCCTGAAGAGCATCTAATCGAGCAGCTCTTCTTGAAGGAGAAATTCCTGTTAATAAACCTACAGCCATGGAGAAAATTACTATACTAAAAATGAACCATGGAGGGTTATAAAATATATCTACAAAAACCCCTCCTAGAGAACGAGCCAATATATTTAATGCAAAATTAAATACCCATTCTACTACTATACCAACCACGACTCCTATAACACCTCCCAAAAAACCCATAACTATAGCTTCACTTAGAAAAATAAAAGCAATATCTTTATTAGAAGCACCAATAGCTTTCATAATACCAACTTCATTCGTTCTTTCTAAAAGAGTAATAGTCATAGTATTAAACATTCCAATTGCTGATACCACTAAAGCAATAAAACCAAATACTCCCAGAATAACCTGAATAGCACTAAAGATTTTGTTAATTTGATCAACTGTATCGGACAAAGCAGAAACTAAAAATCCCATATCAAAAATCTTTTCTCTCGCAGGGGATAAAAATTCATTTGATTTTACTTTAACCTTTAATTCATCATATCTATTTATACTTAGGTCACTAAGAAAACCTAAAGGCAAAAAAACAAAAGAAGAATCAGAGTTATCTATCACTCCTACAATTTTAAATTTTTCGTTTAAATCCACTATTTCTATTTCTCCTTCTACTAAAACTTCTTCGTATTCAATATTTTGAGTTATCTCCCTAGGTAGAAATACCTGAAAAGAAACTTCTGAACCGATAACTTCTTCTTCCTTTAAATCAAATAATTTAATCACAGCACTTGAAACTAAGATTTCAGGAGTATTGTTGTCAAATAATTTCCCTATTGATGGAATAATCCCTCCTAAATCAAAATAATCAGTATTCACAGAATAAACTGTTGTATTAGCAATTAAATTATTTATACTCATTTGAGCAGGTAGAGTTATTTTTGGACTCACTTTATCAACTTCTTCAAAAGCTAATATTTTATCTATATTATCTTTATCCAAAACAATAGTTTCTACTTTCCCAGGAGCAACATCCAAAGATAATAGGGATTCACTAGTAGCGATTTCTTTTAATAAAAGATCCTGTAAACCATAACCCATACCAACCAAAAATAGTACCGATCCAAAACCGACACCTAAACCAAGGACCGTCAAAAAGGTACGACTTGATCGTCCTTTGAAACCTCTTATTGACAATCTAAATAGATCTGAATATAACATAATTTATTCTTGAGATAATATTATTTCTAACTCGTTTGTAAAATGTTTAGCACTTACACGATTAAAACCAATTCCTCCTTTTTTCAAAGGTAAATCTAACTTCTTTTCAAATTCTTTAGTATTAATTTCATTAATTAATCTTTCCTTTATTAAAATATCTAACTTCATTCTTTGTTCTAAGCTTATTTGAATATCTTTTTTATTATCCAAAAGATATCTTCTTATTTCTTCAGCTTTTAAATCCAACTCTGATTTTTCTGAATTCGGTAAATTTATTTTATGTTTTAACAAATCAGCTTCTTCTAAAATTATATCTACTTTTCTCGCAAATTCTTGAGCTGTCTGTTTATAAAGACCCACTCCCCCATCTCTGAACGAATCATCAAATATCTTCTCCATAACATCGGTATCAATTTCTCCAGAAATTCTTTTAGCCACAACTTTTTCCAATCTGCTTATCTCAACAGGATTAAAATCTATTAAAAGGTGCTCTACCAAAGCCTTGGCTTTTAATTCCTCTTGCTTTAAATCTGGATAAATTTTAGCAAGTCTATTTAAAACTCCAACAATGGGTTTTTCTTCAGAAACCGATAGACTTTTATATTTAGACTTTTTATTTATTACTTCTCTGACTACTTGCCCGTCTTTCATATATAAAACTCTATGAGCATAATCAAGAAATCTATCGTCGTGAGTAACTAAAATAATTGTTTTTTTAAATTTTGTATTTAATTCTTCCAACAAACCCATCACTACATCAGTAGATTTAGAATCTAAATTTCCTACTGGTTCATCAGCCATAATAACAGACGGTTCATTTATCATAGCTCTAGCAATAGAAACTCTTTGTCTTTGCCCCCCAGATAATTCATTAGGGAACTTATCAGCTTGTTTTAATATCCCAAAATATTTTAATAAATCTTTTGCTTTTTTCTTTCTTTCTTCTACTGGTCTTTCTATAAAAATTTGAGGTAAGATAACATTATCCAAAACACTCAAACTAGGCACTAAGTGATATGCCTGGAAAATCATTCCTATCTCGTGACGGTTAATATTCAATATATCTTTAGAAGCTAAAGATAAAATCTTTTTATCATTTATAATAATTTCCCCTGAAGTAAGTTTTTGTAGACCACTCATACAATAAAGTAAAGTTGATTTTCCACAACCAGATGGTCCATAAATAATTACATATTCTTCAGGGTATATTTCAACGTTCACGTTTAACAAAGCGTTTGTTTCATAGGTTTGACCTATATCATATATAAGGCTAGCGTCTTTTGTTTTTATTATGGGGTTTTTTATCATATTCATTATATTATACCTGATTTTTGTTTTCGTTTAAAATTTATAAACCTAGTCTTTCTAACCAACCAAATTTCTTTTCAAAGTTAGAGAAAATAATTTCTACAACATCTTGCTTTTTTTGAGGTGTTAATAAGGTGTAGTCTTTTGAGATAGATAGATTACCTTGAGAATCCTTGGACTGAACATTAAAACGATAAACAGTAGCTGGTTTTAGATTACCCAATACGGTTGTATGACGATAAACAAGATCTTCTCTCAATTCACTACTTACTACAAATTCAGGGTTAATGGATGCTCCTTCTTGATAAAAAACTTGAGAGGTTGCCAACTCATCAGTTTGCCAAGTAATAATAGTTTGAATTTTTTTACCTTCTGAAGATACAGCTGATTCTGTTCTTAATTGTAATATCTGAGGAGGAATTACATCATCCACATTATTAAATTCAGGAATAGTATGAGTAATTAACTCTCCGCTTTGAGTGGTTGATTTTAGACGTACAAAATATGTGGTTCCTCCCTCTAAATCTTCTATGGTAACCTCATGAGTAATACTCAGTCCTGCAACAGATTTTGTTTTTAATCTATCCTTTTGCAATTCTCCTTGATGATATGGAGTATATTCAATTTCTGTTGTTGATTCTACTGAAGTTTCCCATACAAATGTAGCTGAATGATCTTCTACATCCTTAACAGACCATTTAGTAATTTCTGGTACTTCAGCATTGGTTTTAAAAACAAAATCTTTAGATTGAGCAATAGGTCCTACCTGTGATTTAGATTTTAATTTGTAGTGATATGTTGTACTTGGAGCTAAGTTAGAGAGAACCACAATATGAGAAGTTGTCAGCTCTTCTGCTTCTCCTCGTGTCTCTGTATATGGTTTACTTTTATTCAAATTATATTCAGCCTCTGTAGCTAACTCAATTAATGAGTTAGCTGGTTTATCAGTTCCCCAAGAAATGATAGCTGAAGACGAAGTCACCTTAACATTCGGTTCAGAACTTAAAAGTGGAGCTGGGATATATTTTGATAAATCTTCGATAGTTTGAGTAGTTAAAACCAAGTTCTCTTCTAATTTTTGTACTGAAACCTGTCCTGCCATTTTTGAGAAAATTGAATTAACTTTTTGAGTCGCTAACTGCAATAGAGATTCTTGAGCTGTCTTAACTGTGCTACTTGTGGTTATAACAGGAGTTTCTTGAATATCTTCAATTTCTTGAGTGTCTTTCTCCACTCCTTCAAGAGAAGATAAAGTGGTGAAAGAAGCCTGGGGTGATTCAGCTTTATTACCTGAACTATCAATAGAAATAACTTTATAGAAATATTGATTTGAAGGGTAAAGTTTTGTTAAAGTTATTTTATGATTTCTACTCGTATTCAATGACATACCATTTAATAGCCCGTATTCTGGACCTGTACCATACTGAACTCCTTCATTCGCGTCCTCGTTAGTAGCCCAAGTCACAGTAGCTGTAGTTGCACCAACATCAACTTTAACATCACTAATTACAGGAGCTTTTCTGTCAGTAACAGGACAAGAAGCTCCTCCCCCTCCACCACCACTTGAAGCAGCGACACAAAAAGTTCCATTCCAAGAAGTATTAGAACCACAATAACTAGAACCAGCCCCTGCACTAGCAATTCCCTCAGCTCTCGCAGCTTCTTCTCGTATGACCACAGCAGCCTCTTCAGACAAGGCTCCTAAAGTAGTAAAGAATGTTTCTGCACTAGTAGTAGCGTTCGAATTAGCATCAGTGGAAAGCACTCTGAAATAATATTTAATCTCTTCAGTTAAGCCAGATAATTTAACTGAGTGTGAAGTATCCAGAGTTGCCTTTGAAGAGGAGGCTGTATAGACTCCTGAAGTGGTTCCATAATCAACAACAGAATTTGAAGCTTCATCTGTTATCCAAGTAATGTACGCGAAAGTATCCCCAATAGTTGAAGCACTTGGATCAGTTGTAATATTAGGAGCAGTTATATCTGACGAATCTGTTGTGGTAAAGGTCCATCCCGCTCCAGCATTATCATCAGTTCTTGTATTAGAGTTGGAATCGGTACTTTTTAATCTTATGTAATAGGTGGTACCTGCTGTTAAGCCAGTTATATCAAAAGAATGGTTAGAGTTGTAGTTGTTGTTAGATTCTGTAGTTCCATAGGAATTAGATATTCCGTATTCTAGTGTTGAAGTAGCCACTTCACTGGTCGTCCAAGAAACAGTGGCTGTGGTATCTCCTATAGCAGTAATATCTGTATCACTATCAAAAGTAATTGTAGGAGCGGTCGAATCTTGAGTAGTAGTCAGACTATAATATGCAACTTCTCCATTAATAACATTTTTATCATTAGCTGTTCCTGAACTTACATAATAGTAATATTTAGTCCCTGCTGTTAAACCACTCACAGTCACTGAGTGTGAAGCCACTGAATCAGCTGAACCAGTTTGAGTAGCACTGGATAAATCTGAGTTAGTTGAATAATAAACATAAGAACTAGCTACAGTATCTGTAGTCCAAGTAATCACAGCTGATTCATTATTTATAGTATCTGTAGTTACAGCAGAGATAGATGGACCTGCTAGAGTATCAAAAGTAAAACCATTATCTCCTGGAACTTTAGTAGCTGTATTATTATTAATATCCGTTGATTTAACCTGGTAATAATACGTAGTGTCTGGAGTTAAACCAGTCAAGACGATACTATGTTGTCCTAGGCCAGCAGCTGTATTTAACATAGTAGCTTTTCCAACATAAGGGGCATCTGTGAAGTCAGCTCCTGTAGCTGTAATATATTCTACTCTGGAATCGGCTAGCTCATCTGTATCCCAAGTAATAGTAGCTGACTGAGTAGTAATATTAGAAGCTGTAGTATTAGTAATAACAGGTTCAACAGCTTCTACTCCTCCCCCTCCTTCTGATCCGTCTTGAGTACCGTTAGCTGTTCCTGCAATAGCTGAAGAGTAAGCTGAAATATTTCCATCGGCATCAATTGAAAGAACTTTGTATTGATGAGTAGAATCAGCACTAAGACTTCTATCCACATAATAATTCAAAGTTCTATCTGTAATAGTTGATTCTAATGAATAGTTAATTCCATCAGTGGCATGATAAACCTTGTAGGAACCAAAACCAGGACCTGGATTATCAACAACTCCCCAAGTTAAAAACAAATCATAAGTCGCAGGAGTCACATTAACATTAGAGATATCTTGAATAACAACATTAGCAGGTGTATTGGGAGTAGTAGCATTAAGAACAGAAGATTCATTTCCATAAACATCTCTGAATTTAACATAAACAGTATCTGGATCAGTTGTGCTTTGGGTATCACTAGTTGAATATGATTCCCATGAAGCTCCTGCAAAACCAGAATCTAAAGAAATCATCATTTCTTTGTCTGAATCATCTGTAGCTGCCAAAGTCAAAGTAGCTGGACTGGTAGAATTATCTACAATGACAGAAGTTGATGTAGGGGCAGTAGTATCTAAAATACCGGCTATGGTAGTAGAAGCCACGGTATTATTAGCCGCTTCTTTATCGTCAAAGGTTGCTCTCATTTGAAAACCTGTTGTATACAAATCAGCCACAGTAGTTGAAGCTATCCATGTTGCTGTATAAGTTAAATATGAATCTTCTAAGACTTTGTTATCTGTGTATCCATCAGAGTTGTCATCAATCACTTCCCCACTACCTGGGGCTACACCATAAATAATTGATGAAGTAGCAATAGAATTCCAAGAAGATCCATTGTAATATTCAAAAGTAGGTGTTACATAATTAGGGATAACAGTTCCACTGGTTGTATCGGCATCTTTAATTTCATAAGAAATGTCTACCACTCCATCTGTTCCTTGTACTGCTGTGAAAGTTCCGACTAAAGGAGCTCCATTAGCCACATAGATAGGAATAATATTATCAACCGTAGGTGAAGTTAATCCAGGTTCAATCACTACTTTATATTGAAACCACTGATCATTAGATCCGTCTTTTAGAGCTGTAGGGATTACTGTAGTGTCACAAGCAACAGAACTTGTTAATTTAGTACAACCGCTGGTTAAAAAGTTAGGAGTGGATGATGCTATTTCAGACCAAATAGCTGAATCTAAACCGACAGCAGAAGTGGCTGTTCTTAAATACATTTTAACTTGTGAATTAGTTGGTAGAGTTGTATTCTCTGTCCAATTAATTCCTGCCATTACATTAGCAACTGCTTCTGTATTATATTTAGAAGAGATTAAATTTTCATTATTTTCAAAATAAGTATAATTAACTTTAATCTGATCAATTTCCGGAGTTGCGGCACTATCAGTTGTTGATAAATCCATCGCAAAATCTAAAGTAGTAGTTGTTCCAGCTGTAAACCCTCCACTAGTTGACCAATCTGCAGAATTCAATGCTTCCAATACTGTTTTAGACATTCCTTGAGATTGTAAATTAGCTAAAGAGGATAAGGCCCAGGCTGAACCAGTCCAATATTTCCAGGTTGTTCTTCCGTCGAAAGATACTAGATATTTTATATCTGTGTTAGTTGGAGTGGTTTGGGTTAAATCTACGTCTGTGATTGCAGAATAATTTGATACATCTATTTGAGTGGTATTTGTTGTAATTATGTAATATGGTGTTATTGGATAAGGAGAACTATAACTACTAATATCCATCATTTCTATTTCTGCTATAGAAATCGTAGTTCCACTTGAAACTGGAGCTGTGACATTTATTCGATAATAATTATATGCAATAGTATTCCCTATATCATATGTCTTCCATTCATGATATACCCAATCAGTAACATTACTCTGTGTATCAAGAGTAACCCAATTAGATCCATCATTTGAACCGAGAAAAGTCCAATTCTTTGGCATTGTTTCATCTACTGAAAGATCTCCGGTCATACGATACCTTTTTATAATTTTAGTCTCTGGGAAAAGATATTGAATCCAATGATTTAAACCTTGATTAAATGTTCTCCAATGAGTAGTTAAATTATTATCAAAAGCTTTGGTGGCATCATTACCGCCCGCAACATAATAAATACTAGCTGTCGCTGTTCCTCCATTACATAAATCATTTGAATAATTAATTACTGTTCCTTGTAATTTCCCAACCCCACCAACAATATCTGTTTTAGATGAATCCTCTTGTGTGTAATCTCCCTCTGTTGTGAAATCTATAGTGCTTGAAGCTGTTTGTGCTATTACTGTAATATCAGTTCCAGCATTAACACCAGAAGATTTAGAATAATATTTATCCCAATCTGATTGGTTAGATGTATGATTAGCTGTAGTTACAGTATCGACTCCTCCCACCCATGAAGCTTGAGTAAAATTATAGGTAGCAGCTTTAACAACAGAAAGTGGATATATTAAAGAAGAAACTAAAACAAAAATTATTCCAATAATTCCAATAGAAGTTTTTATAGTTGTTTTTATTCTGTTCTGTTTATGAAAATTAATCAATTGTTGTTCAAGAGAAATAGCTTGTTTTTTATCTACTTCTTCCCCTCTTTTGATTTGATTAATAATTTTATCTAAATCTAAATATTCAGTAGGACAGTGTTGTTTAAACTCATTTAAAATTTCATTCTCAACTAGAACTAAAGAATCTTTAGAAGATCTAAATAACAAAGCAAGAGAATAAATCAGTCTACGATAAGAATCAATTTCATCTTTGTTTTGAATTCTTTTGTATTCTTTTTTTAATAATTCTCCAACGATAGGAACAGAGCTATCTGTAATCTGAGAAATTATAATTAAAGATAAAATAAAAGCCAAAAGAATAATAAAAAAGATTATTCCTCCTACTAAATTCCATAGATAAAACAAAGTAAATACAGTTAGTAAAAACGTAATTACAGACAACAAAAAAGATACGTAAAAAGCCATCTGTTTTCTTAATTTAAACAAATATTTATTCATCATATTTGTCTTTAATTATATATAAATTAACTCATTCAATCCAATTAATTTGGGGACAAGACTTATTAAAAAACCACCTTTTGGTGGTTTTTTAATTCTTTATCTTTTTTTTCTTTTTTTTTCAGCTTCTGTTTTAAAAGGGAAACCTAGATATCGCAAAAAAACTTCCGCTTCTTTTTTATCTTTGGCTGTAGTTACTATTGTAATAGACATTCCAAAGACATCTCTTATTTCTTCATCAGAAGTTTCAGGGAAAATAATATGTTCTTTGATTCCCAAAGTAGCATTTCCCATTTCATCAATTGATGATAGTTTCAAACCTCTAAAGTCTTTTGTTCTAGGAATAGAAATATTGATTAATTTATCCAAAAAACCAAACATTCTGTCCCCTCTTAACGTTACTTGATAACCCACATTTTCTCCATCTCTTAATTTAAAAGCAGCGATTGATTTTTTAGCTTTTCTTACAGCAGGTTTTTGACCAGTAATTTTAGTTAATCTATCTAAAATTAAAGCATCTCTATCTTTTGTATTTCTAGAAGAACCTGTGCCTACATTCAAAATAACCTTCTCCAACTTAGGAGTTTGCATTTTATTCTTATATCCAAATTCTGATTTTAATGTTTCAAAAGTTTGATTTTGTTTTTCTTTTATGTTCATTTTATTTATCTTATAGGATATTTTTTAATAAAAATTTACAAATTTTTCTTATTATTTATAGACTTGCCTGCCCGACAGGCAGATTGTTTCGTCGTGACCTCCCCGCAAAAACGAAAAGCTTATCTTTTCGTAACGAATTTTACTCAATAAAATTCGTCTCTGCGAGGAACCTGCGACGAAGCAGTCCAGAATCTTAAATCCTAAATCTTAATTCTTAAATCTAATTCAATATTGATCCGCTTTTTTTAGTTATTCTAACCATCTTACCTTTTACTTCTTTCTTACCAATTCTTGTGGCTTTTTTTGTTTTTGGATCTATAAAAGCGACATTGGAAACATGAATTGGAAATTCTTTTTCAATAATTTGTCCTTTTTGTCCTGATTTAGTTGCTCTTTGGTTTTTCTTTCTTTTGTTCACTCCTTCAACTAAAACTTTATCCAAAGCAGGAAAAGCACGTAAAACTTTACCAGTTTTATCTTTGTCTTTTCCAGCAATTATTATTACATTGTCATTTTTTTTAATTTTCATATTAATTTAGTTATTTAGTTATTTAGGTTTTAGTTGTTTAGGTATTAAATTGACTTCGTCAATTTCCCCTAATACCTAATCACCTATTTAAATTACTTCAGGAGCTAAAGAAGTAATTTTTTGATAACCTAAATCTGCTATTTCTCTAGGAATAGGACCAAATATTCTTCCTGCTACAGGTTCCTTCTTAACCTTATCTACAATCACAACAGCATTATCATCAAAACCAATATATGAACCGTCCTTTCTTTTTATTTTTTGTTTAGCTCTAACAACAACAGCTCTTAAAACATCTTTCTTTTTAACATTTTTTCTAGGTTCAGCTACTTGAACTGACAAAACCACGATATCCCCTATTCGAGCGTATCTTTTTTTAGATCCTCCAAGCACCTTAAAAACTCTACCGATTTTTCCGCCTGAGTTATCTGTTATTTTTACTATTGATTGTGGTTGTATCATTTTATTAGTTATTAGCTTATAGCTTTTAGGTTTTTAGGAAAAACTTGCGAAGCAAATTTTTACTCCTGCCCGCCGGCAGGCAGGTTATAGGCTTTTGAATTTATGAACTTTTGACTATTTTGAATCTTTTCTCTTTTGAAATTGGATTACATTCTTCAATAGTCACCTCATCTCCTTCATTATATTCACCTTCTTCATAATGAGCCTTATATTTCTTTTCTATTGTTCTATACTTACCATATTTAGGATCTTTAATAAATCTTTTAGTTAAAACCACAAGAGTCTTTTCCATTTTATTTGAAACAACTACTCCTTTAATAGTTTTTTTATTTACCTTATTATTTTTTTCTTTAATGTTTTCCATATTATTATTTAAAATTTGCGAAGCAAATTTTTACTCCTGCCTGCCGGCAGGCAGGTTATAGACTTTCGACTTTATGAACTTTTGACTCTACTATTCAACTCAGTTAAAACTCTAGCTGTTTCTTTTCTCAAAGCTCTTCCTTTCTTTATATCTTTTGTTTTAGAACCTGACAAACCAAATCTAAATTCTCGCAAACCATTTCTTGCATCGGCTAAGGATTTATCTAAATCCTTATTTGTTTTATTTTTTAAATCTATTTTTTTCATAACAACTTTAAAATTGAATCTTACCTTAAATATCCTTTTAAATCAAGCTTAAATACTTATTCTTTCTCGACTAATTATTTTTGTCTTCACTGGCATTTTTGTTCCTGCCTTTCTTAAAGCTTCAATTGCTTTTTCATTTGACACACCATCAACTTCAAATAATATTGTTCCAGGCTTCACAGGCACACAATAACCTTCTGGTGCCCCCTTACCCTTACCCATCTTAACTTCTGATGGCTTTGAAGTGAAAGGTCTATCAGGGAAAATTCTTATAAAGATTCTTCCTGTTTTACCTATATATCTTTTAGCGGCTCTACGTCCAGCTTCAATTTGATTAGATAATAATCTTGATCCTGCCATAGCTTTTAAACCATGAGAACCAAAAGAAATATTATTCCCACGAGAAGCTACACCCACTTTAGTTGAGTTTTTTCTGCCTGTTTGCCATTTTCGATGTTTTGCTTTTTTAGGGAATAACATATTATTACAATTAGTTGAAAGTCCTTAATGTCGAAAGTCGAAAGTCTTTTTTAAAAATTTACGAAGTAAATTTTTACTTTATGGACTTTATGGACTTTACAGACTTCTCATTATTTATTAAACACTTCTCCTTTGTAAATCCAAACCTTGATACCTACTACTCCGTAAGACATATTAGCTCTTTCTCTTGCGAAATCAATATCAGCTCTTAATGTCTGTAAAGGAATTCTTCCTTTTTTCAATTCTTCTCTTCGAGCCATTTCAGCTCCTCCTAGACGACCTGATAATGAAATTTTTACTCCTTCAACCTCTCTATTAGCTGCTACTTTATCAACTGTCATTTTAAGAACTCTTCTAAAAGGCATTCTTTTTTCTAATTGTTCAGCTACCATCATTCCAACAATAGCAGCGTCAGTTTCAGGATATCTTACCTCTTCTATATCAATTTTCAAGTCTTTGGGTTTAGGTAATTTGTGCTTTGTCATAAAATCCAAAATTTCCTTTTTTAAGTTCTTAGCACCTTCTCCAGATCTTCCGATTATCATTCCAGCTCTTGAAGTTTTGATAATAATCTTAAAAACTTTTTCATTTCTTTCCATTTCTATTGAAGATATAAGAAAATTACGTAGTTTCTTCTCTAAAAATTCTCGTATCAAAACATCTGTTTTTAATTGTTCAGCGTATTTTGTACGCGCACCAAACCAGCGAGATTTCCAATCTCTTAAAATTCCTATTCTATGTGCATATGGGTGTACTACGTGAGTCATGTTTAGTGAAATTTTAATTTTTAATTTTATAATTTTAAATAAATCTAAATTTTTATTTTTTAAATCTATTTTTTTGTTTCTTTTTCTACCGCTACAACTTTTTTAACTTCCCTTTTTACTTCTTCAGGATTTTCTTCTAAAGTTACTGTAATGTGACTAGTTCTTCTTTTGAAAGGAAATGCTCTTCCCCTTGCCCCTTCTTTAAATCTTTTCATTGAGGGGCCTTCGTCTACGGTAATAGTCTTTAAAAATAAATCATCTTTATTTAATTTATTATTATGTTTAGCATTTGCAACAGCTGATTCAATCAATTTTCTCATAGCTACTGAAACCTTTTTATTTACATGCTTAAGTTCAGAAATTACTCTTTCTATTTTTTTACCCCTCACCAAATCAGCTACCAAACGAACTTTTCTTGGTGATTGTTTGTAATTTCTTAATTTTGCTTTTACTTCTGTCATGATTTTAGTTATTTAGTTATTTGGGTCATTAGGTTTTAGGAAAAATTTACTTCGTAAATTTTTTCTTAAATCTTAAATCATAAATATTATTTATGCGTTAGCTTTAGCTGCTTTTGCAGCTGTTATTTCAGCTTCTTTTTTCTTTTGTTCTAATTCTTTTTGCATCTTACCTCCGTGTTTAATGAATTTCTTTGTTGGTGAGAATTCCCCTAATCTGTGTCCAACCATATCTTCTGTTATTAAAACTTCAATATGCTTTCTGCCATTATGTACCCCGAAAGTAAAACCTGACATTTCTGGTGATATCTGGGAAGCTCTTTTCCAAGTTTTTATCACACCTAAATCGGCTGGCTTTTTACCTTCTATTTTTTTTAAAAGTTTTTCGTCCACATAAGGACCTTTTTTTAGTGATCTTGTCATAATTTAAAATAGCTCTTTTTTGCTTGAGCTTGCTATATATTAACAGAATTTATTTCTATGTCAATAAAGTATGACATAAAAAATATTATTCATAATAAAATTAAATATAGGATGATTATAAAATCATCCTATATTTAATTTTAAAACCTAATTAATTAAATCTCTTGGAAACTTGGAACCAACATAAATTCCAAAGAAACTGATTCTGAAGGAGCCCCTACTTCTGTTCCGTTCTGACAAGTTAAAGTAAATTCTGATTTGTGTTCAATAGCAGGAGTAGTAAATGAACCAGAAATTATTCCACTTTCAGATTGGGCTTGAGTGTAATTGTACGTAGCAATAAATCCATCCGGTCCTTCTAGTGTACAAGAAGTAGCATTGCCAATTCCACTCCAAATGATTTCTCTAGTTTTTCCTTTGACTACCCAATAAATATTATCATCAGTTCTAAATCCTAAATTAGTTGGAGTTCCTGTAATAGTTTTTGATGCAGGAATAATAGGAGTGGGGCAAGCAGATACAGGAGGAACCACAGCATTACACAAACCGTCACAACCAATAATTCCAGTACCTGTCATATAACAAGAGTTTGTTCCCGCAGTACAAACTGTACCGTACCCAACAGGATTAGCAGGAACTGAGGCTGAACAAGTTCCGTCACACTGGATAGTTCCTGAAGCTGTTGTGCCACAAGCATTAGCAGCTGAAGTACAAGCATCACCTAGATCATCAGGATTATCAGGAGCTGAAACAGAACAATCACCCGTACATTCAATTTGTCCATAATTTACATCCCCACAAGAATTAGCATCTGATTCACAAGGGTCTCCTAAACCAGCAGGTACAGTAGGGACAACGGCTGAACAGGTTCCATTACAAGCAATCGTTCCGCTCCCTTTATCTCCGCATAGATTTGGAGAAGATTGGCAATAACTTCCATAACTGGCTACACAACAAGATACTGTATTACAGCTCTGATATTGAATATTTGAACCTGCACAATACGCTCCCCCTCCTGATGGGTATGGATTTGAACAAGTTCTTGTTGAATATTGAGTTCCTCCTCCACAAACAACTGTACAAGGAGACCAAGCAGACCAAGCAGACCAACCTCCGTTTACAGCAGGGCTAACCACTGTAAAATAAACAGGAGCATTAGCATAGGGTGTACCTGAAAAATCAGAGATCCTGAAATTATAGTGAACTCCTTCATATTGCCCATACTGCACCCAATGACTATAGGGGGTAAATCCATAATTTGGCAATAAGGAATTACACACTTCAGGGCCTGTCCAATTATTCCTTTCCATGTACCAACCACTATTAAGTTGCTCAGCTTTATTACTACAATAAAGATCATTATTAAATTCTTGTGGATAACCATAATAAGTTTTAAACCATCGCTCATCGTCCCAATGAAACCAAGTGTAATAAGACCCTGGGGAACTAGGAGCACTTGCACTAAAAGTATAATAAGAACTACCCCTTCCTATATAAAAAGAACCTGCAGGATAGGGTATAATAGCATAATACTGACTACTAGTAACAGAATTCCAACAAACAATAGAACTTTCATACATTGTAGCTGTAATTGTTTCATAAGGGTTATAAGTACTTTTGTTTAAGCTAATATTCCAAGTAAATGAATGATCCCAAAACCGATCTGCTCCACCAGCCCTAACAGCATAATTAATTCTATAGGAAGCAGCGTCGGCTACATTATAAGAACTCCCAAAAAAAGCAAAAGCTTGCAAAAAAACAAAAAAAACAATAACAAAAGTCGGAAATTTAAACCCTTTGTTTTTAAAATAAACTAAACTCACCAAAATTAAAAACCCTACACCTAATAACAGGTATACTAATAAAGAATTTCCTCTGTCTAGATCAAAATCAAATTTTGTATAGGAAAGAACTTCTCCTGAGTCATTATCAATTACTTGGATATTTACTTTTGGAAAGAGACAGTCTTTGTTAATTTGAAAATCTATAATCTGATTCAGGGAAAATTGATCAATTTCAACCTTTAAAATATCTCCACAACTGTTATTATTTTTATCTACAACTTCGATTTTAGCTATTACATTTTCTACAAAAGAAGGTCCTAGTCTCGAACCATAAAAAGAGTCAGCTGAACCACTGTAAAATAAGTTTATCTTGGCTATCTCTCCAGATTCATAAATTGTTTTATCGAGTGAAAGATTAGGAATAGTACTTCCTTTTCCTCTCAAAACATAATGAGCTGAAACAAAATCAACAGGAATATTTAAACTGTTATTAAAAGTTAATTTAACATCATAGGCTTGAGATTTTTCTGGTTTAGGTATTTCCAAAGAAAAAGTTTTCTTCTCTAAAGCTTTTATTTCAATGTTATCTTGTGAGAGTTGAGGAGTTTCAACTTTTTCTCCAAAAGTTGATCTATAAAAAGTTTCGAAAGCAGGAATCAAAGACAAATCTTTATCAGAGTGGTTTTCTATCTCACAATTTAATTTCAATATTTCTTCTGGATTAACATCCACGCCTTGGTCTAAAGTATAATGAGGGTCCAATTCTTCTCCTTCGATATTAAAAAAACAACTTGGTTTTATGATTTCCACAAATGAATTATCTCCTTCAAGCGTAACTTCACCTAAACTACCTAACCCTAAAATTAAACCTTCTTTATTTTTACTGACTATATATAATTGATATATTCCATTCAAATAATCAGGAGCATCATATTTAATTTTTTTAATTATTTCTTCATTTTCTCCTAAATTGATTATTTCAGAATAAATCTTTTCATCAATAATTGATTGTGTTTGTAAACCATCATTCTCATTTATTAAAATTAAGTGCACCCCATACTGAATATCTGATTGAATCATTTCCCCGTTAGAAAGAACAAAAGATAAATCAAATTTATTATTTATTTGTTTTATTATTTTAGAATCATATATATTAAGACTTGATATCATTACTATTTCAGGAGTAATATCTTCTCCTAGTTCTTTTGTTGAATCCTCAATATATTTTTTTATTAGATCTTGTTCATCTATAGAATCATTCTCTCCAAGCATCATTGAATTCATAAGATTAATTTCTTCTTGAGTTAATTCTTTTGGTGCACCAAAGCCTTCTTGTGCTGAAACATTTAGAGTACAATACCCTAAAATTAAAACAGTACAAAACAAAAAATATGTTAATATTTTTTTCATTATAATAATAATTAGTCAATAATAACTATATTATATACTAATATAGTTATTACTTACACATAGTTATCCCCAGAAATACAAAAACCTTTATCTAAAAAGATGAAGGTTTTTGTATTTTCTATATTTATCTTATAGATTACATTTTTTTTCTAACATCTTCAATCATATCAGATGCAAAATTCTTTCCTCCTAATCCGAAAGCTAGTCCTATTGCTAGAGACATAGCTACCACCAATCCTGTGAACAATGTTTGGACAAAAGCTGCGGCAACTCCTAATTGATAAAGAGCCATCAATCCAGCAAATACCCAAATTGCCCATCGAGATACAGTTCCTAAAAATCCGAAATGAGCTTTCTTAGCTCCAGCGGCTTTAGCAGAACCAATCACTAGGTGTTCTGTAGCATCAGCAATTATAGCAGCAATCAAAAGAATAGCTGCGGCTGCGATTACTCTTGGTAGATAAAGAAGAACTACTTGTTGTAGAAATTGATTTACTTGGTCTAAGCCTAATACATCGAAAGATGCAACAGCAAAAACAACAATAATAAACCATTTAATTAAAGCACCTATAAATATTCCAGCATCCAAACGGAAACCAGCTTTATTAAGTGTTTTTTCTACCCCAGCACTTCTTAGAACTTTATCAATTCCAAGTGAACGAATAATTTGAGCTACCACTCTTCCTATCAAAGCTCCAACAACCCATCCAATGACAAAGATTACTATAGCAATAATCAAGTTTGGGACAAAGCCCATCACCCCTATCCAAAGACTTTGAAAAGACTGTGATAATACTTCACTCCATGTTTGTAGTATCATATTTTTTTTCTAAAAAATTAAAACTAATAATGAATTATTATCATATCCCCAAGACTTAATTGAATGGTCAAAGAAAATCAACCACCAAGAAATCTCATTGGTTTTATGATTTTACGACCTTTATTTTAGTATCTAAAAATACCATAACTATATAATATCATTATATGAAATGAAAAATATATGAAAACTGTGGATAAAATGATGTCGGCTCAAAACAAAAGAAATCTTTGCTGAAAAACTTTTTCCTTCGGAACAACTTAAAGACATCCGACCTCATTTTTTATAATATTAAAATTAATATCTAAAGATGACAGTTGTTTTAATTAAGAGGTCGGATGTCACCCAAACCACTCCCAGTGGGTCGGGTGAAATTTTTTCATAACTAAAGTAAAGAACAGTAATTGTTTTGTTAAAAGTTTTAATGCTTGTATTTTATTTAGGTTTAACTTTTTTAAGGGATGGAAGAAGACGAAAAGCTTTAGCTTTTCGTCCACGAATTTTGCTTCGCAAAATTCGTCTTTACGAGAAATGAAGCGTAGCGAAATGACGAAGTAATCCAGAAATAAACAAAAAAGATAAACCTCAGTCTTACTTTTTCACTAAAAGTTTTAATGCAAGGATTTCTTTTATTTTAAACCTTAGTAGGGTGACGGGCGAGGCTTCGCCTCGCCCGTCTATAAATAAAAAAATCAACGGCTATGCTCGTAGCCATTGATTTTTTGTTTATTTTTTTAACTTTACAGACTTTAAACTTACCTGCCCACGCCTGCCGGCGCGCAGGGGCAGGCGGGCCTTACAAATCCAATTTGTTTACAATTTTTTTATGAGAGTAATCTAGAATGTCTCTTAATAATTTATCATAGACTCCTAAACGATAATTGAAGTCTGCTGTTTCTAAAATAGAATATCTTAACTCTTGTCCAATTTCAGATTCCAAAATACCAATAGCTTTTTCTAAATAAGAATTATTTAAATTGTCCCCCACTATTAAAATATCTACTCGACTATCTGTTTCTTGAATAAAGACCCCTGAAGTGATTACTAATTTAAGTGTTCCTCCTCCTTTTAATCGATCAGTAATATCTTTAGATGAAAGTGGTGATCCTTTTATTAACAAATTTTTTAAGGGGGCTAATAAAGAAAAGTTAGTATCCAATACCCAACCACTCATTTTTTTCTTTTCAACGACTTCTTGTTTATTTTTCTTTTTTATTATTTCTTTGTAAAAAATTCTTTTTTTAATCAAAGATATTTTTTCTAGAGCATTTAATTCTTTGCGCAGCGTAGCGACTGGAACTTTTGTTCTTGAAGAAATTTCTTCATTATCAAAAACCATATCATCGTTTGATAAAAAAAGTCTCATTATTTTTACTTTAGCAATTGAGCCAAATAATTTTCCTAAGGTTTCCATTGTTAATATAATAACATCATTTTTTTTGACCAGCAACAAAAAAATCCTATCTGCACCTCCGCACAAATAGGATTATTTAAACTTTTTGTAATTAATTAAAATTATTTTTCAGTAAAGAACCTATATGGATACTATTCATATTATCTATAAGATAGAACATAATATCGTCTAAAGTGTTCAGAGAAAATATTCCATCACCTTCAATATAAACAATACCTCCAGATTCTTTCCAAATTCTTTCAGCTTCTAGTTGAATAGCCATATCATCTTCAAATAAATCTAAATTCACTTGAAATTCTTGTCCTTCTTTTCCATGAAATAAAACGATACGATTTTCCATTTTAAAAAATCTCCCAATTTATTTTAGAAAATAATAACCCTTATCTATAATCCTACTAAGATAAGGGTTGGTTTATCAAGCGAGAAGAGATTTAAAATAACGAATTAGTGATTCATTTTCACAGGAAGCAAAATCTGGCCCACTGTCCCTTTTTAATGAAAGCATTTTTTGCTTTTCTTTTTCTAAATATTCAACCAACCCTTCCCTACTTTGGAAAACGTAATCTGCTTCACCACAAGGAACGGAAACAATGCTATTCAATCTTAGAAAAAGATCCTCCGCCATTTTTAGGCTATCTGTATCTTCCAACAAGATAACAGATAAAGGCGGATCATTTTTTCCATAAAAAACGATCTCTTTAGATTCCATTTTTTTAACTCCTTAATTTTAAATTTATAGAAACTTACTAGAATCAAAGTATATCTAAAAAAACAAAAAAGGTCAACGAAAATAAAAAGACTTGGGGGTGAAACCCCCAAGTCTTTTTATTTTATAAATATGAAAGAGCGAGGCTTTAGCCTCGCTCTTTCATCAGCTTCTAATACGCATCAATTCTGCGTAATATCTGCTTATTTTATTATTTCAATTCTACTTTTCCTCCAGCTTCTTCAATATCTTTCTTCAAAGCTTCTGCTTCTTCTTTCTTCATATCTTTCTTCAATGAAGTAGGAGCTGCATCAACTAATTCTTTAGCTTCTTTAAGTCCTAGACCTAAAGCTGTTTTAACTGCTTTAATCACAGCAATTTTTTGGTCTCCTACTGCTGTAAGTTCAACATCAAATGAAGTCTTTTCTTCACCTGCATCATCTCCTGCAACAGCACCTCCAGCAACAGCCACAGCTGCAGCAGAAACACCAAATTTCTTTTCTAATAGTTTTACTAATTCATGTAAATCAAGTACTGACATTGTTTCGATTCCTTCTACCAAGGCTTTGAATTTAGCAGGTACTTCTACCTCTACTCCTTCTTCTTTAACTTCTTCAACTGGAGCTCCTACTTCTGCGGGAGCTTCAGTTACTTCTTCAGTAGTTTCTTCAACTACTACTTCATCTTTTTTTTCTTCAGTCATAATTATATTAAGTTATTAGGAAATTAGGTTGTTAGGTTGTTAGGAAAAAATTTACGAAGTAAATTTTTTTCTTAAATCCTAAATCTTAAATCCTAAATCTAAATTATTTTAATAATTTAAGCCTCTTTCTTTTCAGCTATTTTACTCAAAGCTGTTACAAAAGATTGAATTGGTGAATTTATAAGATTTACAAATTGACCTCTCAATACTTGTGGAGCAGGAATCTGAGCAATTGAAAGCATTTTTTCTTTGTTCATAAAAACACCTTCAAAAATACCTCCGAGAATAGCCATTTTCTCCTTATGTTTCTTTTGAAATTCATATACTCCTCTTGCTGGTGCAATTAAATCTTCACTATAAGCCAAAGCCAATTCCCCTTCTAATTCAGGCATTTCACCTTCAATAGAAGTATTTTCTAAAGCTTTTTTTACAATAGTCTTCTTTATAACTGTGTAAGAAGAACCTTCATTTCGAAGATTATTACGCAATTGAGTTGTATCAGAAACACCTAGCCCGTGGAAATTTACGAAAACAACGGAATTAGAATCTTTTAAAATTCCTTCTGCCTTTTCAAAAATTTCTTTTTTCTTTTCTTTTTTTATTGCCATATATTTAGGTTATTAGCTTATTAAGATTTTAGATTATTAGGAAAAAACTTGCTTAGCAAATTTTCATAATCTATACCCAATTTACTAACTTCCTTATAAAATTTAAAAAGTCTTGAATAATCAAGACTCAGAGAAAAACACATCTACATATTTAATATATTAGTGTTTCGACCTAAATAGGGTTTATAAAATGGATTTTTAAAAGTATCCTTTTAAACCTATCTTCTCTGATCTTTACGAATACTATTTAATCATTTTTTATAAAAAAAATCAAGAGGGTTTGAGCAAAGCTCAAATCCTCTCTTTTCATTATCAAAAATAAAGATCAACAGGCTTCCTTTTTTCAAAAAGGGATTCATTTGATGAATGCTTTTTCAAAAGCTTCTTTAGAACATACCCGAGATCTTCAGCAAATTCACTTTCTTTTCCAAAAAGGATTTGTATTTGTTCTGAAGACAAATTCATTTCTTTAAAAACATCCCATGATGTTTTCTCAACAGACAATGATACCCAAACCAAAAACTCAGCAATTTCTTCTGAAGAATTTAAAAAAATATCTATTTTATTCCAGAAAACAGAGCATCCCATTCGTCCAGTATTTTCCCAAATAGTTGCTGCTAAATACTCCGGTTTGTATTCACCCCTCAAGAAACCTTTTTCCAAATCAATGGATTTAGGAATGCTATTACTCCCAGCTCTGGGAATAAAAACTACAACATTTTCATTCATTTTTATATTCCTTTAAATAATTTAAAGTTAACTACCTCAGGTCAATATACCAAAACAAATCCATTAGTCAATAAAGAACCTTGTGCATTCAAACTCATACCCCACCCCGTCTCCGCGAGACAATATTTCTTATTAAGAAATATTGTCTCGCGGTCCATTTCTAAAATCTCACAACAAAAAATCACTTGGAAGTTGAACTTCCAAGTGATTTTTTGTTTACATTTATTGATTAACAGTTGCTATTTGTGTTTCATTTATTTCGGCAATATCTTTTTCCATTCTTTCAATCATTCTTCCTACTTCTCGTAAAACAATATCCAATCTCTGTAATTCAGGACTATGAGGAGCTTCTGGATTTGCGCTTGAAATCCCTACTAAATCATCATAGGTAACTCCTTTGTTTACAGTTCCAGAGTTTGAACCTATCCCTTTATTTTGAATCTCTGTTACATTAGCTTTAATTCTATCTTTTAAATCTCCTGAGTCTGAAACTATCTCAGAAGTCCCGTCTTCATTCAAAAGACCTTCTTCATTTGAAATACTAGCTTCTTCATAACGATTAAAACCAATCATTACAATAGCAGCTAAAATAAAACCAGTTAATAGACCTGTTAAATATTTTTGATCTTTAATTAGATTCTTTTCCATATTTTTGTATAAAAATTAATAATTACTATTCTATTAGTATAGTAATCTCCTGTATAAAGTCAATGGATTTTCGTTATTTTAAATAAATATAAATTTTCTAACAAACCCTTGCAAAAAACCGAAATATAAATATAATAGTCATCAGCAGTTCAAGAGAGGCTGATGGTCCAGCAAAAGGCGAGGTCCGAATCTCGGGGACAATACTCCCTTTAAACTCTCTTTTTCTTCGATCAAGACAAGTCTGGTTGCCGAGGTCATTCCCTAAAATGACTGACGGTCTCCAAAGGCACCCCGCAACAATAGTGGTGTCTACATCGCAATCAAACCATCTTGATCAAATCCCTCTTGGATACCTTTTCACGGTATCCTAGAGGGATTTTTTTTATCTATTTTCTTATTTTTCAAAGGACGAAGCCTCGCTTCGTCCTTCTTCTTCACCCTAAAAAGTTAAACCCAAATAAAATACAGACATTAAAATTTTTAATGAAGAGTTACTGTCTTTTGCTTTAGCAAAAGGAAAATTTCACCCGACCCATACTCCCACAACAAAGAATATTTGTATAATATGGTTTTTAAAATGGTTGGGCTTGGGTTTGGATCCTGCCTGCCCACGCCTGCCGGCGCGCAGGGGTAGGCAGGTTTAAAAACATATTATACAAATATTCTAACAACTCATTTTATCCACAACTTCTTTTAAAATTTCTTGACTTTTATTTAAATATATTATATCCTTATATTTAGAAATAAAGGTAAATACAATTTCCGGGAGAATAGATGAAAAGGATTTATAGTACCTTTTCACAACAACAACTTTATAATTTCTCCCAAATGACCTCTCCTTTAGAGTCTTTCCTCTTCGGGAGTAAATGCATTCGAAAATGTTTTCATGAGAACATTTTCATGTATAAGGAATTATAGCCAATTCCTTGTATAGCTGAATAGGTCATAATACCCCCAAAGATGTCTGGTGAACATCATGCGGGGGTATTTTATTTTATGTTATTTAGTAATTTAAATTTATATTAATTAATTTTTAAAAATCCTTGCAAATACCGATCATCTATTGTACTATACAGAAAGACATCAAGGAAATATATGAATATATCTATTCTATAATATCCTTGATTTAAAATAAAGAGGAGCGCCCGTCGCCGGAGAACGAACCATCGACCATTGCCAACCGGCATCAAGGCACAACAGGAACTAGTGCCCACGGACCATCCCCTCTTACCCTCTCAGACCTACAAAGTTTGGGAGGGATTTTTTTATCCACTTGCAATTTATTTGAAATAATATAATATTTAGAAAGTGTTATCGCGGTTGAGTAATCAAATCAAGTACTGATTCTCAACAATATAAGAGGAATTCGTATCCGAATAGGAATTGCTAAAACGGACCATAAGTGTGTTTTCATTTTCTTTTACACTTGCGAAAATTTACCCTCGACCCTCAACTACATAGTTGGGGGTTTTTATTTTTAAATAGAACTCTTGGCACTTCGATCACCAAGTGGTTTTACTATTCAAAATTATACATTTGTAAACGTAAGTACAGGCGTACGTACGTTCGTATGTATGTGTAAAAAATAATTTACAATTTATAATTCTTAAAATAAAAACAAAGAGATTTAATCTCTTTGTTTTTATTTTAAGGTTGCCAATTACTCAAACTAGACATAGACTGCCCATCACTAAATTGCACATTCTCATTTCTATCCACTGGAGTATCCTCGGCATCGGCGAAAATGGACCAAATATTATCAATATAATTTACATTCTTAAGATTAATCGGTGACTGATACCCATAAGGATTTTTATAAGCCGTAGCTTGATTTAAATACCTAAATTCAGCGTTTTCAATAATTGAATTAGCTGATTGAAAAATAACCCCTCCCTTATTTGGAATATCTGATTCTTCCATCAATCCATCATTATATACATCTACCCCATCACTATCATCATAAACCGAAGTGAAGATGACTTTATCATTCTCCCCTCCTTTTACATTTAACTCACCTATAATATTTAGATAATTATTATCCTTGAACTTAAATACAGCTCCAGACTCAATATTCATAGAACTATTTTCAACTACATAGATAGATTTTTCTAATACGTAAGGTAATGAATTTTTTAATAAACTTGTATCAACACCTTCCTTAGTAATGTATCCTTCAAGAGCAATTCCGTTTTTATCATTTCCAGAACCACTGTTTCCAGACAAATCAAAAGCAGTAGATCCACTTAAAATTAAAGGAAAAGATTCTTTGTTACTATTATTATCATTAAAAATATTATTTTTAATGATAATATTTTCTGTATCATAAACACCTAAACCAACTTGGTTATGGTTAAAATTAGAATTTTCAACAGATACATCTCCTCCTAACACGACCACGCCATAATATTTTCCAGCATATGTTTGATTGCTATCATTATAAGCCACATTCGTTTTGTTGTTTCTAAATGTAGATGAATTAATATTTACATTTGATGAACTTAAATAAAGCCCGCTATTATATGATTTTTCAAAAATACAATTATTAAAATCAACATTAGTATTTTCAACTTGAACCATAGAAACTTTTCTTTGAGAAGTTAGCCTATTCCCTCCGTATCTAAAAATCGTATGATTAAAATAGGAATCTTTTGATTTATTACTTAAAATTACTTGAGTCCAAATATTATTGTCTAACCCTGGGCAAGCTGTTTCACTAATAAGATTATCAAAATCACAAACGCCATCTTGATTAGTATCCCCTCCATATTCATCGTCAGTAATTGAGGTAAAGACAACTGATTCTGATTCAGTTCCATTTACCTGAATAGTTCCATCAACAACAAATTCAGATTTATTATACTTATTTACGAATTTTACAACTACTCCCGCATCAATAACCAAAGTTCTTCCTTCTTTTACAATCAAGCCAAATTCATCAATGATGTATGGTGAATTTTCTTTGGTAATTCTAAGGTCATTATTTATATTACCCCCTCCATTTGAATCATTAACAATTTTGGAACTAATACTATTTCTTCTTTTAGGAGTTCCCTTGATTTTTCCCCCATCCTTGTCTAAACCATTCCAAATAGACTCTTCGTCCATAGTTAAATCCCAATTATTTCTATCGGAACCAGAAAAATTAGGGTCATATCTTTCCTGAGTCCTATATTCATCTCTTTCAATCCAACCTCCTTTTGATTCTCTAAAATCTACTTTATCAATTGTTGTTGTTGCCTGACCCTCTTTCTTATATCCCAAAATTAAATTTTCTCCTTTATTATTTAAACCTGAACCAAAAGAAGTAATCAGATCAGCGCTAATATTACTCACAGCACTATCATCGGTTCTTTCAATCAAATAATACTCCCCTGCTTTAATGATTTTATTAGTCGCACCTGAAAAATTGATATTTGGGGAACCATCTTCTGAATACAAAATCCAATTGCTCAAATCGATATCGACATTAGAACGATTATACAATTCAATCCATTCATCAGCCGAAGAAGCATCTGTTCCCATCCAAGCAATTTCATTTATAACTACTGGATTTTCTTTTATGATTATATTTTGAGTAGATGTAGCCGAACTGGTCCCGTCTATAGCTATTGTCGCTACAGAAAAATTATATTCTTGATTATCGCTCAAGCCTGTTATTTGTTTGTTAGTTTCTTGAGTAGAATAAAAGTTTCCATTATCATCAATATTAAAATGCGAGAAGTCTGAATCTTCTAAAGTGGTCGTCCAAGAGATATCCAGAACAGACTCTGTAATCAAACAAGAATCATCTGACATTGAATTATTACACTGAGAAATTTCTAGATTCACATCAGAGTTTATTGCGTCATCCACAGGGTTAGACCCTCCTGTATTTCCTTGATTACTTTGTGAAGAATCTACGAATATGATTTTTGTATTGGCTTCTGAAATATTCCCCTGATTATCGCTGGCGAAAAAACTTAGTGTGGTTGTTCCTTGGTTAAAATTATTTAAAGTAAGTGCCCAAGTGTTATCATCTAAAACCGTTGTGGTCGAAGATGAAAAGTCGGTAGAAATAACTTGAGTAGAAGAAGCTGTTCCCTCAAAAAGAATATTTGTTGTGGTTATTGTTTGTGTAAAATCTGCTGGCGTTGTTATTTGGGGAGGTAGAATTATAACTGTTTGGGTTGAAGTTGCTGTTTGTTGTGAATTATCCGTGGTAGTTGAGGTAGTTGAACTTGCTGTAGATTGGTTTCCTGTTTGGGTAGTAGAGGAATTTGGGGTGGCGGCTCCGCCGCCACCCCCTCCAAAACCGGAAACATAAGCTGCTAAAATACCGGTTTGGTTTATTTCTCCAATACTAATATCTTCTTCAATGATCTCATTTAAAAAATCTGTTCTTCCAATTTCCTTAAGCCCATCTACTCCATTTTCAATTTGAGCCACCATATATTCAGCATTGTTTAAAAGAGATTTAAGATTTTTAAGTTCTGGGCTTCCAGGATCTTCTGGGCTAGATTGAGGTAAATTATTAAAGGGAGAGTTTTGCTCGGCAAAACTCTCCCCTACTCCAGCCACCAAATCATTTCTATCAACACTAGACAAAGCATTGTTTACATTAGCCAAAGCTTTGGAAAAGAAACCTGTAATATTTCCCAATTTTTTATTAAAACTACCGGCTAGTTTACTCAAATAACTTTCATTCTTTTTTAACAAAGTTAAAGTTTGCTTTTCTTTTTCAACCTCATCAAAAAACAATTTGATCACCCCCGCCCCATGTAAAACTGCTTGTTTTGAAAGGATTTGCCAGTAGTCAGAAAGAACATTATGTTCTTTATCATAAATAGTATAAGTTTTATCTTCTACTTTTCCATTTTTGTTTATAGTATATTTTATGTTTACTAATTTAAAATTCTCATCTTTATTATAACCAAAACCTAGTTCTTCAAAATCAACAACTGGCTCACTATATTTATCTATAAATATAGTACTTTTGCTAAAAAAATTCTTATTTGTAAACTCAGCCAATGAATTAAAATATTCTTCTAAATTACCAAAGATAATTTTTTCTTCATTTCTTAAAATTAAAGATAAGTCCTCAATATTCTCTTCATTAAAAATACTAGTATATGTTTCATAAGGAGAAGGATCTGTTAAATGTTGGTCGTTTCTAACATGAGGAGGGACCGACATATCTTGAATTAAATGCAGAATATGTCCCAGAGCCTCCAATGCTCTTTCTTTATCATTATGAGCATAATCATAAATAGCTCTTTCCCAAGAGTAATCAGACTCTGAACCAAATAATTCTTTAGTAATTCCCAATCCTGATAAATTAGAAAATCCTGCTTGAGCTTTTGTATCTAAAGACCATTTTTTAGCCATTAAACCTATAGTTAATCCTTCATTTAAACCAGTTTCATAGACTGGATCATAAAAATGATTAAGCGGACGAATAAAAAAGTCCTCCTCCTTGGATCCTAATATAATTCTTTCTTTTTCTTCGTATAATATTTCTAAATCAGAATAATAATTAAAAAGTTCCACTGTTTCCTTAGTTAAGGCAGGATGAGTTGTTTCTGCATTATATGCATAAATATTAAAAATAGGAATCGTAATGATTCCTATTATTAATAAGATAAATTTTAAATACTTTCTAGTTTCCATAATCCTGATTGTTCAATTTTAGTAATTTGCATAACCAAAGAATCTATATTCTCTACAAAAACTCTTAATTCATACAAATCAAAAATTTCATCATATTCTGATAAATAAGATTCTTTTAAAACCTCTATATATTTGGTTATATTATTTTCTGCATCACCCAACTCATTCAACTCATTCTCTTGGTCTTTAAAAACAAAATACTTACTAGCTAATTCAAAATCCCTATTTTCCAAAGCTTCTATATACATCTCTAAAACTTCTTCTGGAGTTTCTCCTCCATAAATATCTTTTGCATAAAATTGATCAACTTTTTCATAATACCTATCTAATTCTTGTTGGCTAGATTTTGAAAAAAACAAAGTCATTTCTTCCTCATCCACAATAGGCATAAATTCTTTATTCCCTTGATAATAAAAATATCCTAAGAATAGGATAATTAAAATTAACAAAAATACTAACCAAGTCCCTTTTCTTTTTTCTTTTATCTTTTTTACACTATTTTTTATATTCATAATAATTAAATTAAACAAACACCTGATCCTCATCCAAAGATGGGCCAAGCGAATCTTTTTTAAACTTTTTATAAATTGGTTTGAAATCTTCTATTAATAATATTTAAAAAATCAAACCTTTATTTTTTCCAAATTAATAATAAAAGCACTTCGTCTTGTATTATTTCCTCGACTCAGTAATATAAAAATTTCACTTTGTTACATTTTTATATTACTCTTGTTCTACGTCAATAATATCAAAAACAACATTAAATTTTTATAAAATAATTCTAAAGTTTTTATGAAGTTTTTAACGAACAATTATTTATATTTTATTAATAATTTACTTAATTTAACTACTCTTTTTTCTTTCAGAACAAATTTTAGAAGGCCATAATAAATCATGAATGCATTATTTTTTCGAGCAACCGAATTAATTTCTTTCATCTTAATAAGAATGTAAATGTTTTTACTATTCCAATTGATTGGAATAGTAAAAAAAATCTTGACCTACAAAACTATACCTACCATTTTAAAAACTATTTGAATTAATAAAATAAAAAACAAGCAATTAAGCTTGTTCTTCTACTATATTCTCCTCAGGTGTCACTTTATTTTCTATATTTCCACCACTTAAATAAACCAAAAATACCAAAGCAGCTAATAAAATAAAGATAAACCCCGCTATAAACTTAAATGATGTCCAATTCATTCCATTAGAGATAATTTACTTTCAGTAAATTATCTCTAATGGGACAAATCCCTCGAAATTTACAAAAAATAAATAATCTTATATTAATTAATAATTTTTTATCCCGCTTTTTGTATCTTTAATTTTTTCCGATTCTCACAAAATCTCTAACAGGATTAATAGCCATATTATACACAAAAACCCCTCAAACCCTGCATAACCTGTGGATAACTTAAACACTTGGACACCCGGTGTCCAAGTGTTTATATATCTAAAAAATTTCTTCGATCATTAAATCTGACCTTAGTCCAAAATTATCATCTATTCTTCTTTCAATAATCCCCTCTGCTACAGATTCTGCAAATTCTTCATATTCTTTAATCTTTCCATCAAATCTATCTAAAATAATAGATTTATTACAAAAATTTGTTTTCTTTTCGCCTATATATTCTTTCCAAGAACTAGTATAGAATAATTTTTCCTTATCTATTTTAGAATCAGGATGACTAAGAAAATGAATTTTATTATTTAAATTAATATAAGCACTCAAATACATTAAATATTCATCGGTTCCAATATGAATAGATTTATACCTCCCCTGAAACAAAACACCTGTTCTATCATATTTTTCATTAAAATACTTAGCGTATCCCATACCCAACTTATGCATAAATTTCTCGATACCATTTTCAACCAAAGGGGACAATATAAAATGATAATGATTAGGATTCAAACTATAACAAACAATATCCACTAACTTGGACACCGGGTGTCCAAGTTGATTTTTATTAAATCTATTTTCATAGATACTCCCTATTGGGTCCAAAGTATTAAACTCTTCCATACTTTGTAAAAACCTCCATAAATCAAATTTATCCATAAAGATAACTCTTTTATCAGTTCCTCTATTATAAACATGATAATATTGTCCAATTACTAAAGGATCTTTTCTCATAACTAATATAATAACTACTTGGACACCCGATGTCCAAGTAGAAGCTGTGGATAATTTAAAATCACTTGGACACCGGGTGTCCAAGTGATTTATATTTATTTATATATAATTGTTATTTTAGGGTTTTTAGGAGGTCTTTTAGTTGTTGTGAGTTTGGTTTCATTTCTATACCTTTTTCTACTATTTCAATAGCTTTTTCTATGTTTTCTAGGTAATCCATGTAAAACTGAGCTGTTTTAAAATACAAATAATCTTGGTGAGGTCCAACCTCTAAGGCTTTTAAATAATAAGCTTCTGCTTTAGTATTATCCTTTAGATATAGGGCATATAAATCGGCTAAATTGCCCCATACAACGAATTTATTTGGTTCTAGATAACTCGCATAGTCCCAAACTAATTCAGCCCCTTTATAGTCCTCTATCATTTTTCTATAAATTCCTAACTCTAGCCAATGATCAAAAGAAGTTGGATTTTCTTTTAAAAAAACAACTATTTCATTTATTTTTTTAGTTACCGGTTCATACCCCTCTACTGGAAAATTATCCGGGAATTCTACTTCTCTACTTAAACTTGGAGCCTTTTTTTCTTCTTTAACAACATCAACTATCCCCTCTTGGTTATTTATCTCTACACCATTTATTACTACTTCTGGATCATTAATTTCTATTGTTGGAGATTCTGAATCCTTAGGTAAAAAGAAAAATATTCCTGCTACTATTATTAATATAATGGATATAATTAATTTTTTGTTTTTCATCATGGATATATTCTATTAAATATAGATTAGGAAATCAAGGAGATGAGGTATATTTAATTCAAAGGTATGACTTCGGAAATAATTAAACAAAATAAATGACTAAAGGTTATTGGTGTACAAAACAAGACCTGCCTGTCCCTGCGTACCCTGTGCGCCGGCAGGCGTGGGCAGATAGGAGTCGGACTTCGTTAAATGTAAGAATTAGAGGACTTTTTATTCTATAACTAAAGGTAATATTTTTTGTAATTAAAGATTGGAAATTATGTTCTGGATTGCTTCCCCAACACTTTGAATTGAATCACTTACTTTTTATTTCAAAAATATTATCTATGTTTTATAAGCTCTATTTATATTATTACAACAAAGTGCTGGGTCGCAAAGACGAACGAAACAAAGTATTGTTTGTCAAAAAATACAAATGAAAAACACCGAGTTCCCGAAGGAAAACGATGTTTTTCATAGTACTCAAATTTTGGCAAGCCAATATTCGAGTACTTCCTATATAGTAGCAAATTAGAATTAAAAGTCAAGCGTTTTTGTATGTATTGGGGATAAGTTTTTTGTGTTAGTTTTTGATAGTTTAGAGGTACGACTTCGGTTATTTTAATTTTAGTCCTACGACTTCAGTTAGTGTTTAGACACACAGATAACTAGAACAATATTATTACACGCGAAGAAGTCGGAGGACTTTTGAGCTTATAACTAAAGGTTACTGGTATATACGTTGAGAAATCGGACCTCATTAAACATTAATGATATTGCATGAAGATTACCGTTTGGTTTTATAACTTCTGGACCTGCCTACCGGTAGGCAGGTTGCTTCGTCGGATAAGGTTTTAATTTTTTCAAAAATTAAAAAATTGACCTTCCTCGCAAAGACGGAACGAGACGAATGACTGAGTTACTTCTCTATCGTCATACCTAAGGCAGACAGAGACAAATAAAAAAATGTTTATAAACAACAAAATCACTTGGACATCGGGTGTCCAAGTGATTTTTGATAAACAAAAACACCCAGGTGTTATAAATAACACTGAGTGTTTTTGTGCGTTTTGGTTTATCTTCTGGGGATTCTAGATCCTCTCGAGATTAGACAAAACTAACTTCAATCGCTTTAACTATTTTGAAATAGTTTGAGCTGAGCTTCCGCCTGATGGCAATCCGTCTACTAGGTATCCGTTTGACCAATCTACATGAGCTAGAGCAGAAGTAGTTGTAGCGTGACCTGACCAAACAAAGTCATTGTTTGTATCAGCATCTACAGTTGTTTCTGTTCCCATCAAAGTTGCCATTGCTGGGTAAGCTGCATCTCCTGAAATCTTAGTTGTAACATTTCCTGAGAATGTACCTGTTCCAGCTGTTAATGTAGTGTCTCCTTCTACTTTAAAGTAGTAAGTAGCACCTGCTGGGATATTCAAAACTGAACTAAATTCAACTTCGTTATCACCAGTTACTAGAGTAGCTGCTGCAGTTGCAAGTAATCCGTTTGTGTATCCAGATACTGGATTTGAGAAACTTGAATCTGTGTAAGCATATACTTCTAGGTTAGTTACAGTTGTTGTTCCTGATACAGCTGAAGCTGATGAAGTAGCAACATTTACAGTAACTTGGTTAAGTCCGATTCCATCACTTAATCCATCAGCATCTTTAGCTGTAATGCTGAATTTGTACAATTCAACATCTGTTGATGAGATTAACACTGTGTTAGAAACATTAATCTTAGCAAATTCTGGATAAGCTCTGAATACTCTCACTCCATCAACAGCAGTATCTGATGCTGATGTTGTGTTGATAGTTGTTCCTGATTGTGCTCCTACTCCTTGAGTAGATGCAGTATAACCACCGTCAAAGTTTACTTTCAATAATGCTCCTTGTGTTCCAACTTGAGATGTTCCGATCTTTGCAAGATCTCCTTTAATTGTCATAACTTTTGATCCATCTTTTGGAATCATAAAGTCAGTTGTCAAAGTAGATGTTGCGTAATCTGTACTTGTGAATGTAGCAACACCAACTTGTGTTGTTCCATCCCACAAAGTAACTCTAGTTAAGTCTGAAGGTGAACTTGAAGCAGCAGTCAATTGTAGACCTAATTTCTTCAAGTTAATAGCTTCATTTGTTCCTGTGAATTTCAATTTAGCAAGAACTACATCTGTTGTTCCAGCAGCAACAATCTTGTATGAAGGACTTGAGTCGTCTTTAACTACTGTGAATGTACCACCTGTTGTAGCTGTCATTATTTGTCCTGATCCTGTAGGAGTAGCTGTTGTGATAGTAGATCCTGAATCAAGACCTGATCCTGTTTGAGCAGCTGTCATACTCCATAGGTAAGTGTCTCCACTTGCTGAAGCTGAAATGTTACATTTTAGAGCAATTGTTTTTAGTGTTCCTTTAGGAATTACTAGTCCAGCACTGTCTAATGTAAATGTTTGAGCTGCAGTTTCACCTGAAGCAATGTCTTTGATGTTTGAACCTGTGTTCAAAGCTGTTGTTCCATCAAATAATTGACATCCTGTTTGATATTCTGAATTTGCTCCTGTAACTGTGTTATTTAATACCAATGTATTAAATTTAACATCTTCTCCTGATGCTGTTGCATCGAATTGGAAATTAGCCATTACAAATCCTTGTGCACCAGCTACCACGTTTTGTGCTACTGGGCTTGCGGATGTGCTGATTACAGCTGTTCCAGTTTTCAATGTCATTGTGTTTGAAGTCAATGTTGCATCAGGTGTAGGTGTAATTGAGTTACCTGTTGTTTGACCTGTTACTGTTGTCCAATCATCAGTAGGATTTGTGTCAATAATAATTGTTTGATCATTAACAAAATTTGTTCCTAATTGACCTTTCAATGTGTAAGTTCCTTTTCCTAATTGGAAAGTAACTGTATCTGTGAAAGTAATTGTTCCTGTTGTTTGTGCTGATACTGAAGTATAAGCTGCATCAACTGGACCAGCTACTACTGAACCATTAGCATCAACCAAAGAAACATTAGTGATGTCGTCTACTTGACCTACAGCTGAACTAGCTGCAGCTGACGAACCAGTAAGTGTTACGTTGAATACCATTGAAGCCACTGAGATTGCTTCTCCTTTAGCTTCAATATCGAATCCACCTAATACTTGGTTGGCAACATTTTCAGCAATATTTTGTGCTTCTACTGTTGTTGATTTTGATCCTTGTAATGAACCATTTGAAACAGTTACTACTGAAGCATCATACCAAGGTGTTCCTGTACTGAATCCTGTTCCTGTTGAAGCAGGAGTAATTCCATATCCGTAAGTTTCACCTGTTACATAAAGATCTGTATTTTTATACAAATCAAATGCAATTGTTCTACCTGATCCTGAAATGATATCTCCTTTAATAGTGATTTCTTTTGCAAGACCTTTATCTACAACAAGTCCTGTTCCAAATGTAGATGTATAGTATTTACCATCGGATGATACCATTACATCGTAAGCAACTCCGTCAACATAAGTCTTAAGGTTTCCTAAGTCTGATGCTGAAACTGAACCTGATTGATTCCATCTAATTGAATGAAGTCTAATCTTTTCAGCTGATCCAGCTGTTACTTTTATAGATGAGAATGTGTATCCGTCTACTCCAACTTCTTTTGTAGCTGTTGCATTAGGATCGTTCACTCCTCGAGCTGGTGTAGCTGATCCAATTGATAGGGAATCATTCATTGTGTGAGCTGTTCCCATGATTGGAAGAGCACCATTAACAGCAGCTGAAGTATTTACTCCAATCACTGAAAGTGATCCAACTTGTCCTCTGTATGAAGCCATTGTTGCTGCTGCAACCATGTTTCCAGCAATAGTTACTGTTTTTGAAGTTCCAGCTTTCACTGTGAAGTTTTCTCCAACTGTAGCTTGGTGTAGTGAGTTCAAAGTTTTAGCAATTCCGATTTGTGTTCCATCTTCATCCAGTAAGATGATTCCTGCGAACGCTGCATCTGCTGCTAAACCAGTTCTCTCTATTAATAGAGAGTTAACTACTACATCTCCATCAGCACTAGCTGTAAGAATAACTTTTGTGAAAGGAATTCTTGCTGCAGATGATACTGCCAAAGTAGCTGCTGGTTGTGATCCTGCGGAAATAGTTAATCCTGTTCCTGCAGGTGTTACAACTGGTGTAGTTGGGTCAACTGGAGTTGTAGGTGTAGTTGCAACAGTCATAGCATTTAATTTTGCTCTTGTTGAAGCTCCTACGAATCCTGTACCTGCAGTTAATCCTACTGGTGTCAAAATTTCTGAAGCGTATTTGTTTTGGAATTTGATTACAGCTGCTTTAGTTAATCCACCAAAGTATTCTGTTTCATTTCCTTTTGATCCTACTCCTGATGCTGCGATCATTGTGTCTGAACTCATGTTCAAAACTTTTTGTAGGTTCAATACGTCTGCTCCACTATCACCCATTGTTAGGTTTTTTGTGAAGTTATAAGATACTCCTGTTGTTGTAGTAGTACCTCCCATGTTTGATAATTGTGCTTGTAATGATGAAATCATTGCAAGTAAACTACTGATTTGTGCTGTAAGTTCTTCTACTGTTTGAGCTTGAGCTGGAGCAACTGCACCACCAAAAACCAAAGTAAGAGCCATAGCAACACCTGCGAATACTGAAACAGCCTTAGCTGCTGCAGAATCTTTAAGTTTAAATATACTCATAATATGTGTTTTCAAAATTTCTTAAAAAATTATTACTAATAAAAATTTTAATGATTTTAAGAAATTGTAATGTACAAAATTATTTCTAATTTTGTACGGCTAATAAACAATTAATAATTTCGTTTGTTAATTTTTATTACACCAATTATATTTACGACCAAATAAAATTGGTGCATTCGTTTGTTTTTGTTTTTAGGTTCCTCGAACCTTTTGGGATATTCAATTTTCAAAGTACATATTCATTGAACAACTCTTCCGATTTAAAACGGAAAATTTGTTAGTGAAATTATATCTTGTCTTGTTTATCTTGCAAAGAAATTTTGTGGATAACTCACACAAAATAAACAGAAATATAACCTTATTATTTTATAATAATTAAGGTTAAAAAGCAAGAGATTTTCAACCCAACTATGCCGACAGGCAGGTACAAAAATATTACGGTCCTTCATATATACTAACATAAATATAAACTAATTCATATCTAAAAAATTAAATTTTAAGACTTATTTTAAAGATAAATGAATAGGTTAAAAATATTATTAATGACTTTATGATTATAGTGACATGGGTTAAATATTAGGTGTTGTGAATAGTTTTGTGAAATAATAATTTAATTGAGTTTTTCTGGACTGCTTCGCAAGCTCGCAGAGACGGTCACAAAGCGACCTTTACGGTTCGCTTTCAGCGAACCGTCCCTGCCTGACGGCAGGCAGGTTTGCGAGGAGTTTGCGACGAAGCAATCCAGAGTATTTTTTAGAATTCAGGTATCTATTTTAGTTTTAGTCCTCCGACTTTATTAAATTAAAAGTTTATTGTTATTCACTAATCAATGAATATCGGCTCCATCTTCTCTCCCCTTCCTTGTTCAAAAGTTTGTCTTTTAACATTGATTGTAATTCTCTTTGGATTGTTTTTTCACTGCAGTCTGAAATTGTCTTTGATATGTCCTTTATAGTTAGTTTTTGTCCTTTAGATAAAATTTCAATGATTTTATCACGACGAGATATTTTCTTTTCGTTATTTGTAATCTTATCTGTTTTTGTCTTTTTTGAATCAAAAACATTATGTCCTTTATATTTAAACTGTCCTTTATCCTCGTTAATGTCTTTTACGGAATTTAAGACATCTTCAATTTCTTTCGGGCGTAAAGATTTGTCTTTAACTTTAAAATAATCCCCTCCTAAATATGGGGAAAGTTGGTTATTTATTTTAATAGAATTATTTTTTATTAAAGACAAAAGTAAATCAAATTCTCTCTTTAAAACCTCATGATTATCTTCTGAAATTAAATTAGTAGCAGAAGCTAATTCTAAAAAGGACAAGATTTCAAAAATCTGAAAAGATATAGTTGAGAAGATTTTAAATTTATCCGAGAAAGAATCATCATTTAATTTCATAACTTCTGAAAATAGATTTACTGCTTTTTTCCGAACTTCCCATTTTAATGGTTCTTTTTCCTTCAAGTAATCAGTAATTAAATACAAAGCAGAAACAATCTTCTCTGTTTTTTTAATAAAGAAGGTTAAATATAGGTCATTATTATATCTTTTATTTATAATATCTAATGAATTCATTTGTGTCTTTCTTGTTATTTATATATGTCCATTATATGTCTTTTATTCAGAAACGCAAACATTTTTGTGTCTTTTAAGATGTCTTTTTTATAAAGGACATATAGATTAGTCTAAAGTTAAAAGTCTATAAAGTCGAAAGTCTTAGAATAAATTTTCAAAATAAATTTATAATTATTATTTCTGGATTGCTTCCCCAACACTTTGTTGCAACAATGTTAATAAAGTTTAAAAAAAATAAACAATAATCTATAAAATAATAGTAAGTAATTTAATTCAAAGTACTGGGTCGCAAAGACGAAAAGATTTAAACTTCTAATTAGATTTTATTCACTAAAATTCTTATTTAAAATATGTTAAAATTAAGGAAATTAATATTAAAAAATATTTATAAATTAAAATGAAAAAGAAATTAAAAAAGAAAGAAGCAGAAATAGAAACAGAATCATTCTTTAGTAAAATTAAGGATGAAACATTGCAAGGAGTTATGACTATAATATTTTTTGTATTAGGAATTTTTTTAATTTTGGCTTCAATGGACTATGGAGGATTAGCTGGTGAAAAAGTTTACTCATTATTTAGTCTCCTATTTGGAGTTGGTTATTTTCTTCTCCCTGTTCTCTTGTTCATAATCGCCTACTCAAACACCCTGGAGCTAAGATCAAAAATGGCTTCTACAAAAACAGTTGGTTCTCTAATTTTCTTTCTTTCAGGATTAGGAATAGTTTCCATTCTATTTCCAGACAAAGGAGGAATTTTCGGAGGAGCTATCGCCTCCCCTCTTTTAAAACTTTTTGATATTTATGCTTCTTTAATTTTTCTAACAGCACTTCTTATAATCTCTCTTTTAGTAATTTTCGACACTGAACTTAATTTCAAAAAATTAATGTTTTGGAAAAATCGTTCTGAAGGAGAAGATTTCGATGATGAGATTCAAGAAGAAAAAGAATTTAAAATCACTGGAGTAACAGAAACAGAAAAAGATGATTCCCCTGCCCTAGAAAAAATACCTCAACAAAAAGTCTTAACCAAGAAAGAAAAAGAAGAAGAGGATTTTGAAAAAGATGTTTCTATGACAGGAGGATTTCTTTCGAGGAAAGCCCTAGAGTATTTTGGTAAAAGAACATTACTACCTCCAATATCTCTCCTGAACAAAGATAAAGGTAAACCAGAAGTTGGAGATATCAAAGCAAACTCAAATATAATTAAAAGAACATTAAAGAATTTTGGCATTAATGTGGAAATGGACGAAATTTCTATTGGGCCGTCCGTAACCCGTTATGCTCTGAAACCAGCCGAAGGAATTAAATTAGCTAGGATTGTTGGATTACAAAATGACCTATCTTTGGCTCTCGCTGCCCACCCTCTTCGTATTGAAGCTCCTATCCCTGGAAAATCTTTGGTAGGAATTGAAATCCCCAACAAAACAAAAACTATGGTTGGATTAGGATCTCTATTTAACCAAAAAGAATTCCAACAAAGCGACAAATTACTAACCATCGCTCTTGGAAAAGATATTTCAGGAAAGGCTCATTTCGTTAACTTGGCTAAAGCTCCTCATATGTTAATCGCTGGAGCCACTGGTGCAGGTAAGTCTGTAACTATCCACGCCTTAATCACTTCCCTTCTATATAAAGCCACTCCAGACAATCTTAAATTTATAATGATTGACCCTAAACGAGTAGAGTTAACTCAATACAAAAATATACCTCATCAATTAACTCCGGTAATCACAGATGCTAAAAAAGCTATCCTTGCTCTTAAGTGGGCGATTAAAGAAATGGATAGGCGTTATGATATTTTGGAATCTCATTCAGTACGAGATATTCAGTCATATCATAAAAATATTGTGGCTCCTGCCTATGAAAAAGCTTTGAAACAAAAACAGGATATTGATGTGGAACTTCCAGATGCAATGCCATATATAGTAATCGTAATTGATGAATTAGCTGATATTATGCAAACCTACCCGAGAGAATTAGAGGCAGCAATTGTAAGATTGGCTCAAATGAGTCGTGCAATTGGAATCCATTTAGTGCTTTCAACCCAAAGACCTTCTGTAAATGTTATTACAGGATTAATTAAAGCCAATGTTCCTACAAGAGTAGCCCTACAAGTAGCCTCCCAAGTTGACTCAAGAACAATTCTTGATATGAGTGGAGCTGAAAAATTATTAGGGGCTGGAGATATGTTGTATATGTCAGGAGATATGTCGAAACCCACCCGTATTCAATCTGCTTTTATCTCAGAACCAGAACTAAAAGCTGTTACAAAATTCCTAAGAGAATCATACAAAGACGAAATTCCTCACGAAATAGACATAAGTTCAGCTGAAAAAGATAGGAACCCATTATTTGATGCTTTAAATGACACAAATGAGGATTCAGATGATTTATTCGATGAAGCTAGAGAAGCAGTTATTGAAGCTGGAAAAGCTTCAACGTCTTATTTACAAAGAAAATTAAGAGTGGGTTATGCTCGAGCTGCTCGTATAATGGATGAATTAGAGGAAGCTGGAATGATTGGACCTGCTGATGGATCAAAACCAAGAGAAGTATTAGTTGGAAATGAGACTGAAGAGGAACCCTCTACCGAAGATAATGAAATTATAGAAAACAATGAAGAAGAATCAGGGTATTTAGTAGAAGACAAGGAACAAGAAATAAATAGAAATCATGAGTAAATTAATCCCTAAAAAAATCAGTATTTATTTGTTTTTGATAATTTTAGGATTGACTGCTTGTTATAGCTATTATCAGACAAAATCATTCACAAAAGGACCTGTATTAGTAATAGAAGATCCAATAGACGGGTCATTATTACAAACCAACCCGATTATAATCAAAGGATATTCTGAAAATATTTCCTATATTTCAATAAACGGAAGACAAGTTTTTGTTGACGAAGAAGGATACTTAAAGGAAAAGATGCTTTTATCCTTAGGTTATAATATAATAAAAGTATCAGCGAAAGATAAGTACAAAAGAGAAATTGAAAAAAAGATAGAGTTGGTGTACCAGAACTAGTCGAAAGCCTGTAAAGCCTGCCTGCCGGCAGGCAGGTCCATAAAGTCAAAAGTCGAAAATCAAATCTCTGGATTGCTTCGCTGACGCTCGCAAAGACGAATTTTTCAAAATAAAATTCGTTAACGAAAATCTATGATTTTCGTCTCTACGAGCGTCAGCAAGGAAGTCAAGTAAATTATTATTCCATTATAAAAAACATTATGCCTAAAAAGAAAGAGGACGAGAAAAAAGACGCAAAAAAAGTATCCACAAAAGCAGAAAATACTGCTAAAAAGGATTCAAAGGTAGAAGATACTCTTGCTCAAATAAGGACTAAATTTGGAGAAGATTCAATCATTCGTTTAGGAGACGCTCCTAAGGTAGATATAGAAGCTATTCCTACGGGTTCTATAGGTTTAGATGAAGCTTTAGGAATTGGAGGAATCCCAAGAGGTAGAATTATTGAAATTTTTGGGCCAGAGTCATCAGGAAAAACAACCCTAGCCCTTCATATTATTGCTGAATCACAAAAGAAAAACGGTGTATGTGCCTTTGTTGATGCGGAGCATGCATTAGATCCAGTTTATGCAAAAAATCTAGGAGTAAAGATAAATGATTTATTAGTATCGCAACCAGATACAGGAGAACAATCTCTAGAAATTACAGAATCGTTGGTTCGTTCTGGTAAAATAGATGTAATAGTAATCGACTCAGTAGCTGCATTAACCCCTCAGGCTGAAATTGAAGGAGATATGGGAGCCCATCATGTGGGAAGACAAGCTCGTTTAATGTCACAAGCCCTAAGAAAACTAACAGCTATTGTAGCTAAATCAAGAACCACAGTTATTTTCATTAACCAGATAAGAATGAAAATCGGTGTAATGTTTGGTAGTCCTGAAACAACTCCAGGAGGAAAGGCTCTTAAATTCTATACCTCTGTTAGATTAGATATTAGAAGAATTGCTCAAATTAAAAAAGGAACAGAAATCGTAGGAGGACGTGTAAGAGTCAAAGTTGTTAAAAACAAAGTAGCTCCCCCATTCAAAATGACTGAATTCGATTTAATTTATAATGAGGGTATTTCTCGTGAAGGAGAAATATTAGCTCTAGGAGAAAAATATGGAATTATCTCCAAGTCAGGTTCGTCCTATGGTTATGGAGAAATTAAATTAGGAAGAGGATATGATGCCTCTCGCCAATTTTTAAAAGCAGACCAAAAATTATTTAATGAAATTTTAAGAAAAATTCGAGAAGAAATGAGAAAATAATTAAAAAGTTCGGTTTTAACCGAACTTTTTAACTATTTCTAGATTTATGATTTAAGAATTAAGATTTAAGATATTAAACACTTTCAACGGCTCAAGTCTTTGAGTCATTGAATAAAAAAAATTTAAATGATAGAGTATACGGATTAAAAACTTAGAAATTAAATTTATGATATTATCCTACAATGAAGTAATTCCTAAAAAATTTATTAATTTAGATGGAATCCCTTACGAGGTGCTTTCTTCACATGTTTTTAGAAAACAGCAAAGGAAACCAGTAAACCAAACTAAATTAAGAAATCTTTTGAATGGTAAGCAAATTGAAAAAACTTTCCACCAGCCAGATAAAATCGAATCAGCAGAAATTGAATTTAGAAAAATAAAATTCTTATACCAAAACAAAGAGGAATTCTGGTTTTGTGAAGAAAATAACCCAAAAGAAAGATTTAAAATTGACGGTAACGCTATTTCGATAAAGTTTTTGAAAGAAAATTCATTAGTTGACGCTATGTTTTTTGATGATAAAGCTATAGGAATTAAATTACCTACTAAATTAGACCTTAAGGTTGTAGAAGCTCCCCCAGCTAATAAGGGAAATACCGTATCTGGAGCTAACAAACCAGTAAAAGTAGAAACAGGTGATTTTGTTACTGTTCCAATATTTATCAAAGAAGGTGATATTATCAGAGTTAATACGGAAAAAGGAGAATATGTAGAGAGGGTTACAAACTAAAAAATAGACAAAGAAAAAATGAGCTTTAGCTCATTTTTTCTTTGTCTATTTTTTAGAATTATAAATTAAAAATTGTAAATTTTATATTGAATTTTTATTTTTAAAAAACTTTAAGCGGAAAGGGGGGTTCCCTTTCCGCCTTGAATCTATGTTTATGATTCTTATTTCGCTTTCAAAAGGTCTTTGGGAGGTAGTTTGTGATATTCTATTCCACAAATATCACAATGAAAACCTTCTGTAACTGGATTTCCATACCCAGCGAATTTTTTATGACCACCAGGTCCAAAAACTCCTTTTCTACCACCTGTAAAGTTGGCAGGTTTACGAGTCCTTTCAACTACTTCTCCTCCACAAGAAGAACAAAATCTTCCTGTCTTTTTTTCTTGGTAAGGGTTTTCTTTTTCTTTTTCTCGATTCTCTTTAAATCTTTTAAAAAAATCTCTTTTTTTTAATTCATCCACTTTCTTCTCCTTAAATAAAAAGTTAAAGAATTATTTTTATGAATAACTAGCTATTGGCATATTACATTAAAACCCCTCAAAATACAACAAAAAAACAATTGCTTTGGCAACTGTTTTTTGTTTTCATGCCTGCCTGTCGGTAGGCAGGTTTTAATGATTCCTATCTAGCTGTAAAAGGCAAAAGTGCTAAGAATCTAGCTCTTTTAATTGCAGTAGCTAATTGTCTTTGGTGTTTTGCGCAAAGACCAGTTCTTTTTCTTGATAAAATTCTTCCGTGAGGATTAATGAATTTTTTTAAAGCTTCAAGATCTTTGTAGTCAATTTGCTCCACATTATTTTGTGTAAAATAGCATTGTTGTGACATATTTTTATTAATTTAAAATTTAAAATTTATAATCTATAATTCTAAAAATCTTTCCAGATTTTTAGAACGGAATATCATCTGGATTTATTTCCTCTGTAGGATAATCAATTCCTTCTGATTTTGGGGCTTCTGCACTTTGGTCATCCCCGTTGTTAGATGATTGAGCAGTAGGTGTGTATGATCCCCCATCTTTTCTTGGTCCAAATTGTATCCTCTCAGCAACAATCTCTGTTCTATATTTTTTAACTCCATCAGCCTCCCAGCTTTGAGTTTGTAATCTTCCCTCAACTAGTACTGAAGAACCTTTTTTAAGATACTGAGCAGAAGTTTCAGCTTGTCTTCCAAAAACCACAACATTGTGGAATTCGACAGCTTCTTGCTTATTTCCCTCTTTATCTTTCCAAACTCTATTTGTAGCTACTCCCATATTAGCTACTTGAATACCTGAAGGAAGAGCTTTTAATTCTGGGCCTCGAGTTAAATTCCCTATTATTATTGCTTTGTTTAGATACATATTTTTTTGGTAGGTAGAATGTTGAATGTAGAATGTTGATTAATAATTTGCGAAGCAAATTTCCACCCTCCACCCTCCACTTTCCACCTTCTATTTAATAATTAAATTTTCAATTGTTTCGTCTAAATCTTCTTTTTCTTTTCTGTCATCCTCAGATACAACTTCTTCTTTAACATCTTCTATTATAGCTTCTTCTTTATTTTCTTCATCAGCTACTTCTTCTTTTTTTACTATTTTTACAGGTTCGATTTCTTTTTCTTTATCTTTGTCTGTAATACCTGAATCTTTTTTAACAGAAATAGGTTTTTTAACTTCTGATACTAAAGTATCTTTTTTAATAGTCTTAATTAACAGGAATCGCATAATATTTTCATATTTATCCAATTCTGTTTTAAGAGCAACAACTTTTTCTACTTCTACTTCGAATTTAATCCAAGCGAAATAAGCTTTTTCAAATATTTGTTTATCAGCTCCGAACATTTTTGAAATAGGATAAGCTAAGTTTATAAGTTTAGGCTCATCACCTGACAAAAAACTTGCTCCTTTTTTTTCTAAAATAGCTTTTACATTAGCTACTTCAGTCAAAACATCCTCTTCAGAAATACTTGGAAGTAACAAATATCCAATTTCATACACTTCTTTTTCTGACATATTTTTTTCTTGGGTAGTTAGTTTTATTTATCATAAGACAAATATCGGAAAAAAATTTTCATTTTTTACTACCCCTCCTTAATTTCTATTAATGTATTAAAAATCATGTAAAATTCTGACTTCTAATTACATCAAGATTATCATAGCTATTTCTTTATTGCAAATAAAAAAATTAGATAAAAAGAGTCGAACAGCTAAAGCTGTTCGACTCTTTTTATCTAATTTTCAGTATTAAGTATTAAGTAGTATGTATTAAGGTAAAATTTGCAAAGCAAATTTTACTCATGATTATTTAAATTACCTTAAATAAATCTTGAATGTTTCGGTTTAAAATAACTCTAATTTCCTCTAAATCCATATCCTTAAGCTCTGAAAGTTTTTTATACACCTCTATCACATATTTAGGCTCGTTTCTCTTACCCCTATATGGTTCAGGAGCTACAAAGGGAGCATCTGTTTCAGGCAAAATACGGTTTAAAGGCAAAAACTGAACAACTTCATCATAATCATGAGTAAAAGTTAAAACCCCTCCAAAAGAGAAATAAAAACCTAAGTCTAAATATTTCTGAGCTTCCTCTATACCTCCTGAGAAAAAATGGATTACTCCTCTTAATTTATCACCGAATTCCTGTTTTTTAGATTCTAGAATTTCAATTATTTCCTTATGGGCATCACGACAGTGCACAATAATAGGTAAATCATTTTTTACCGCAAAATCTATTTGTTTTTTAAATAATTCAATTTGCCTTTCTTTTTCGTCTGCATCAATCTGCGTTAATTCTGCATTTTTTCCGTGTTTTATAAGAAATTCCAACCCACATTCCCCTATTCCCACCACTTTTGGATTTTTGACTAATTCTTCAAAATCTTTTTCATTAAATTCCTCACCGGCATCAGTGGGGTGAAATCCGATAGTAGCAAAAACATTTTCATATTTGTTTGCTAAATTAACAGCTTCAAATGAAGACTTTTTATCAACCCCAATCGTAATCACACCCATATCTTCCTTTTGAAGATTTTGGATTAATTCCTCTCGGTCGTCATCATATTGACTCATATCTAAATGAGCATGGGTATCAAAATATTTATAATTATCCATAATTAATCTTTAACCTTAACTAATTTATATTTTTTATTTCTATAAACAACCTTTACTTTTTTAAGATCTTTTTCAATCATTTTTTGTTCTTTCTTTGTTTTATAATTTTCTTGTTTAATATAACAATGACCAAAAATCTTAGATTCCAAGAGTTTATCATCGTCAAAATATATTTCTGCTAATCTATTATTTACTTTTCCAAAACACCATCGCATAACTATGTTTAATTAAATTTTATAAATATTTTTTAATTCATCAAAAAACTGTAACTATTTTTTGATTATTTTTTATGTATTTAAAATCTAATTTTTATATATATCTTTTCTTAACCCTATTTTATAAATTTCTATATTTTTTTTATTAACCAAGAACAAGATTCTATATTTACCTACTCTTCTTCTAAAACCAACAAAAGGGTGCTTAAGTTTTTTTGTATTTCTCGTCTTTTCAGAAAAATGTTCTAATTCAGTACAAGCGACTAAAATATCTTCCTTTATTTTAGAATTTAATTTCCCTAAAGATTTATCAGCTGGTTTATCCAGCAGTACTTTATAGACCATTTTTTTTCTTTACGTCATTTAAACTTATAAAATCTTTTTTAGAAGTTCTCACCGCCTTTCCTAAATCAATGGAATCTATAATATCTTCTAGCATATCTAAATTTACGATAGCTGCCACAGGAAAACCATCTTTTTCCAAAATGATTCTTTCTTTATTCAAAGAAACCCGCTTAACTACAGACCCTAAATTAATTCTAGCTTTTGTAATGGGCATTGTTGTTACCATAATAATTTTATATTGATTAATGTTAATTAACGTTAATTATAGCAATAAATAAAATAAAAACAACTTTAATGTTGTTTCTATTTCCTTAAGAATAATAGTTCTAAAGGGGCTTTTTTAGATTTAATTATTTCTTGTATCTTTTGGGCAGTTTCTGGAATAAAAATCTCTAACAAATTAGCGATTTCCCACAATACAGGAACATAATCGGCCACCATTTCTTGAGCTTTTCCTAAATCTTCTTTTGCCACCTTAAAAGGTTCTTCCTCTTGAATTTTCCCGTCTAGATATTTTATTTTTTCCCAAATCAAACCACTGGCTCCGTTTAAATCAAAATCATCCATAAATTTAACAAAACCCTCTTGATTCTCTAATTTAAAATCCTTAAGTTCAAAATAGATTTCATAGTTCTCTACCATCTTCATTATCCGACTCACTAAATTCCCTAACCCATTAGCTAGATCAGCATTATACATATCTTTAATTTTTTCTAAAGTAACATCAGAATCTTCATACATATTTATATATCTAGCTACTAAATATCGCAAAGTATCAGTTCCATATTCATCCGTAATTTCCAAAGGATTTATTACATTACCTATACTCTTACTCATTTTTTGCCCTCCAGAATTTATAAATCCAAAGACATGTACTTGCTTAGAAGACTCTAAGCCGGCAGACATCAACATTGCTTGCCACATCGCAGATTGTTGTCTTAAATTATCTTTTCCACAAACTTGGAACACAGGCCAATATTGTTCAAATTTTCCCATATCATTTGGCCACCCGATTGTAGATACATAATTAACTAAAGCATCAAACCAAACATACATCACATGGTCTTCATCCCCAGGAACTGGAACCCCCCAAGACATCTTTTCCTTTAAACGAGAGATGCTGAAATCTTGTAATCCCCTTTCTACGAATTTTTTAATTTCATTTTGACGGAAATCTGGAATTACAAAATTAGGATTTTCTTCATATAATTTTAAAAGTTTTTCTTGATAATTAGAAAACCTGAAAAAATAATTTTCTTCTTCAATCTCTTCTATTTTTTTACCTGGGTGTAAAGGGCATTCTCCGTTTACTAATTCTGAATCAGTTTTTTCTAATTCACACCCAACACAATATTTTACTTTATATATTTTTTTATAAATATCTCCATTCTCTTCACATTTTTTCCAAAATTCTTGAGCAGCTTCCTGATGATAATCATCTGTAGTTCTAATCAAATTGGTATAATCTACATTCATCTTTTGGACTTGATCTTTAAATCGATTAACCTGATTATCTACCAAATCTTGTACATCTATACCTTTTTCTTGGGCTGTATTAAATATTTTTTGTCCATGCTCATCAGTTCCTGTATTTAAAATAACATCAAACCCTATCAATCTTTTGTAGCGAGCTAAAATATCTGCACGAATAAATTCTGCAGCATGTCCTATATGTAAATCTGCATTTACATAAGCAAGAGTGGTAGTAATATAAAATTTTTCTTTTTCCATAATGGTTTTTTAATTATTTAGATTCTTCTGATAATCTCTTCTTGCCTTTTTCTACATCATTAAAAAATTCCATCATTACTGCAGCAATAGGTACTGCAATTAAAATACCTAAAAAACCAGCTAATTTAGCCCCCACCATTAAAGCAATAATAACCATTAGGGGTGGAACCCCTACAACTTTTTTAACTACTAATGGATAAATTAAGTGATTTTCAAATTGTTGAATGATTACAAAGAAGCCCAAAACAATTAGACCCATAGTGGTCCCCCCATCAGCAAAAGCAATCAAGATAGCAGGAATAGCCGCCAGAATAGGACCAAATAACGGAATCAATTCAGCAAAAGCAGATACCAATGCCAACAACAAAGCATATCTTATTCCTAATATCATTAAGCCTAAATATACAAAAACCCCAATCAAAAGAGCTAGTAATAATTGACCTTGCATCCACAAACCAATTTTTAATTGTGACCTTCTCCAAAGATCTATAACATAACTTTCTTGTTTTAAAGGAGTAATTATTTTCAAAAAATTAACAATACCATATTCTTGTACTGCAAAATAAAAAGAGAAAACTAAAATTAAAACAAAAGAGAAAAGACCTCCGAAGATGTTGTTAATTGTTTGCCAGAAAGAACTAAAGGTACTAGCGATAGTATTTCTAATTCCAACAACTACATCAGCCACAGAAAAACCTGATGATAACCCTTCTATAGTTGTAGGCGAAAGAAAACCACTTTGAGCAAGAGGATTCCATAATTCAATTTTTTCAATATAATCAGGCAACATTACTATAAAAGCAAAAACTTCATCTAAAACAAGCGGAACAAAAGCAATAAAGATCCCAGCAAGACAGGAAAAAGCAGCTAGATAGATTATAATAACAGCCAAAACTCTTGGTATTTTGAACTTCATCAGCCATTTTGTGATTGGTTCAATAGAAGAAGCTAGGACAACCGCAGTAAGAATAATTAAAGCTAAATCCCTAAATAGATAAAGCATTATAAACAACATTATAAATAATAATGTTCTAATAATTGTGCCTGAATTTATACTGACTAAAATATCCTTGGGTTCTTTATTTAACATACATAAATATTAACATAAAATATTGGAATGTGGAAAGTGGAATGTGGGATGTAGAAAAGCTAGGATTTACCTAGCTTTTCAATACTTTAAATTTTATAAACCTTAATTTAAAAATTAAGAATTTTTTTAATGGATTTTTTATTTTTAACAGGACCAATCAATGATAAATTCAAACCCTTGTCTACAAAAATTTTATTAGCCACTCTTTTAATATCCTTAGAGGTCACAACTTTAATTCTTTTAATTTTTTCTTCTGGAGTTAATATTTTATCTTTCAATAATTCTTGAGAACCAAAATAATTGGCAATCTCATCAGATGATTCCAAACCTAGATACATATTCCCTATCATAGAATCCTTTACTTTTTGTAGTTCATCATCAGGAACTAATTCTTCTTTTAATTTTTTAAGTTCAGTTAATAAAACACTTATTACCTCATCAACTCTCTTATTATCCACTCCTGCTGAAATACCCATAAAACCATGATCAAAAGCAGGATCATTTTCAGCCCGAACATAATAACAAACTCCCATTTCATCTCTCATTTTTCTACTCAACCGAGAACTCAAGCCAGCACCTAGAAGGTTTGCAATTACAGATACTGTCATTGTATCTTTGTTGAAATAATCATAAGCCCTTACCCCTAAAAGTAAATGGGTTTGGTCTACTTTTTTATTACGCACAAAGACTTCTGGTTTATTTTGAATATCTTTTGTTTTAGTCTTTTTTAGACTCTTTTTTGAATTAATATCCTTAAATTTAGCCTGAATGTCTAAAACTATTTTTTTCTCATCAAATTTACCAGACACAATGATAACTGTATTTTCAGCTACATATCTCTTGTCCCTGTATTCCAAAAAATCTTTTTGTTTAAATTTATTAATATTTTTTTTAGAACCCACTATCAACATCCCAGAGGGTTGGTCTTTATATAATAACTTCAAAAAATCTTCTTCTACCTGTCTCATAGGTAAATCTCTGTACATATTTAATTCACCCAAAATAACACCTTTTTCTTTTTTAATTTCTTTTTCTTCGAAAACAGGATTTAAATACATATCAGAAATAATATCTAATAGCTTCTCTCCTTGTTTATAGTGAGCCTTTGCCCAGTAACCAGTGTATTCATACCCAGTGAAAGCATTGTAGCGTGAGCCTAATTTATCTAGCTCTAAAGGGATATCTCCTGTATGAGGACGATTTTTAGTAGCCTTGAAAGACATGTGCTCCAGGAAATGAGAGATTCCATTATTATTTTTATCCTCGTAATCTGTTCCTGCTTTTACTAAAACTAAAACAGTAGTGGTAACATTCCCTACTATCGGAGCAGTAATTATTCTCAACCCGTTTTTTAATGTTTTCTTTTTGTAATTCATTTTTATTATTTTTAATTTTTATACAGCAAGTGTAATATACCACCACCAAAAAAGCAAAAATTCCATCGGCTCTCTAGTGAGCCGATGGAATTTTTGCTTTTCTAATATTTCTGGACTGTTTCCCTCTTCATCGGCGGGTCGCCGATGAAATGACTTAAATCATAAATCTTAAATCGTAAATCTAATTATTTAACTTAGTAGTTAAATAATCTTCTAACTCTTCGATTTTTATTCTTTCTTGTTCCATAGTATCTCTATCTCGCACAGTCACTGAATTATCTTCCAGAGAATCAAAATCAAAAGTGACACAATAAGGGGTTCCGATTTCATCCTGTCTTCGGTACCTCTTACCGATTGATTGAGTCTCATCATACTGACATACGAACTTATCTTTCATTGAATTAAATAATTCTTTTGTTGGTTCTGCTAATTCGTCTTTTTTAGACAGAGGCAAAAAAGCCACTTTAATTGGAGCTAATTTCTTTGGGAATTTTAGAACCACCCGAGTCTCATCCCCTACTTGTTCTTTTGTATAAGCCTCTGATAAAACTGCCAAAAAGATTCTTCCTAGTCCCACTGACGTCTCTAAAATCCAAGGAACAAATTTATTTCCATCCTCATTAAAAGACAAATCAACCCCAGAAAACTTAGAATGCTGAGTTAAATCATAATCAGTTCTATCATGGATTCCTTCAAGTTCATCAAATCCATAAGTCGGATAATTGTATTCTATATCCCAAGCATCTTTGGCATAAAAAACTAAATTTTCGTGTTGATGCCATCTTAATTTTTCCTCAGATAAGCCTAAATCTAGATACCATTGCCATCGCTCTTGTTTTATCTCTTCATATTTATCTTTGTTTTCATTTGGTCTAATGAAATATTGTGTATCAGCTTGTTCAAATTCACGACATCTAAAAAGAAAATTTCTAGGTGAAATTTCATTTCTGAAAGCCTTGTTTATTTGAGCAATTCCAAAAGGAAACTTTGGATGCATAGAATCTATCACATTTTTAAAGTTTAAATAAATACCTTGGCATGCTTCTCCTGGTAAATAAACTGGTTCAGAACCTTTTTCTGTAAAATCTCCATAATTGGATTTTATTAACATATTAAAGTTTCTAGCTCTAGAAAAATCCTTTTTGCCACAGTTATGACATTTAATTTTATCCTTATTTTCTTCAAATAATTTATTAATTTCTTCTTCTGACATTTTTTCATCTGCAACAACTCCTATATTCATTAATTCTTTATCCACCCTTATTCTAGTATTACAATTTCTACATTCAGCTAAAGGATCAGAAAATCCTGATGTATGTCCTGATGCCTCCCAAACCTTTGGATGCTTAAACATTGCTGAGTCCAGACCATAATAATCTTCTCTTTTCTGAACTACTTCTTTCCACCAAAAACTTCTAATATTATTCAATAATTCAACCCCTAAAGGACCAAAATCAAATGCGCCAGCTAAACCTCCGTAAATTTCAGAGCCTTGATACACAAAACCTTTTCTTTTTGATAATGAAATAATATCGTCCATTGTTTTTTCTATTTTTTTATTTTCTTCCATAATAATTTTATTTAATTTTTAATTTATAGTATTTACTTTATATCAAAGTGGCAAAAAAATCCACTTTCTACATTCAACCTTCTACTTTCTAATTAACCACATCCTCATCCCCTGACTTATAAATAGGATCCGTTTCAAAACTTGTAGTTACTGCTTTGATAGGATAACTTATCTTTTTACCTGTAAAATCATCAATTCCTTCTATTCTAATATTATCTACCAGAACAGGTTCGGAACCGACTTGACTTAGACTTGGTAAAAAGGACACTTGAAAACTAACTTCTTTGGCAGAAGTAGTAATGCCGGACCCGGCAGGAATATCACCTATATCCCAAATAATTTCACCTCCAACTTGATTAAATTTAACATTTTCAAAAGTGGGATAAATCTTGTTCATCCATTTAACATAAGATGGAAGTGAAGCTGTGACTTTCGCGCCAGATATACTATTTGATGTGTTATTAGCAGTTAAAACAATAGTGTAAGTTGTTTCTTTGTCGGCTTTTGGTGGAATAGGTCCACTATTTTCAAAAGAACCAACAGAATAAAGATTTCGAGCGGTTAAAAGTAAATCTGTGTTTACTCTTACTGTTTTAATTATTCTTGTTTCAACTTCTTCAACAGAAGAACCTGACTCTGAAGCTTGATTAGCTCGGATAATCAATTCTATTTCTATTTCAGGGTTTTTTATTCCAGAATTTGAAATGTAAGAAAGAGGATAAATATTAAAACTAAAACTAAGAGTTCCGTCTGTAGCTGGATTTAATACTGCCAATTGAGGGCTATCTTTTTTGTTCCAAATTATTTTATTATCATGAGACCGATAGTAACCTTCATCAGAGAATACAGAACCTTTATCTAAAATATTACCTTTTAAATTAACCTCCACTACGGCATCCGTTAACTTGGTAATTAAATTATTTGACCATAATATATCTGCTCGAACAGATTTTCCACTTGAAGTTATATATTCTGAACTATAATCACCATTCAATACCAACTCTGAACCAATAAGAGTTTTCTTTATCAAAATAGGTTCCATAATAGAAACTAATTTAGCTTTTATTTCGTTAGCATTTTCTTGATCTTCTGAACCACCATAAAATCTAAAAATTCTTTCTTCTTCATCTTGACCTTCTAAAACACCTTCTATTTTCAAAGTCCTTTTAGAATTTGGAGCAATATCACCCAAACTCCAGACGGTATTTCGGTAACTAGGAGAAAGACTAGAACTTTTAAAATCAAACCCAAAAGGATAATCTACCTCAAAAAGAAAATCTTTTACAACCTTATTGGAATTAGAAATTATTTCTATATTCATTTCAAATTCCTGACCTGCCATAACTTTTTCAGGAGTATCTACTACAAAAACAACAGGAGAAGAATCAATTACAACTTCGTATTTTCTTTCCTTAAAGAAAATAGCATTGGAACCCTCTGCTCGGTATTCAACAGTAATGATTATTTCTTTTTCGTCCCCTTCATTCCCAAACAAAACTGATTTAAATATATTAGTAGTACTAGACCCAGCAGGAACAGTGTCTAGAGTTTCTCTCACCAAAGAAAGTTCGGTGTTTCTATCATCTACTGAAAGGGTGCCTGCAGGATATTCAACAATTAAATCAGCTAATTCCAAATCAACAGAGTTGTCGTTTTGAATAGTTATTTGAAAAGACAGTTCTTCTCCTCCCCCAATAGAAGAGGGTCCAGAAATAGAAATATCAACATTTTCGGTAGAAATCACATTAACACCTTGAAAAAATACATAGAAAGCCACAAAAAAAGAACCAATAAAAAATAAGATTGAGAAAATTACTAATTTCCCAAAAAAAGTTATCTCTCTTTTTTGTGGTTTTTGTGGTTTTTGTGGTTTTTTCATATTTTCATTTTCACTTTTTTCCCAAGTTCCGTCTACTGAATATTTTTTAGGATTTAAGCCAGCAATTTCTTTCTTTTCTCTCATTTTTGATTTAAAAAAAAGACTTCTTTTAAGCTTTTCCATTTGGGTTAATGGTTTTTGATTATTTGTTTCAATCATAGAAAAATTATATCATATATAGTAAGTAGAAGGTAGAAAGCAGAATGTGGAAAGGGCGAGGCAAAGCCTCGCCCTTTAAAATATCTAATTATTACAAAATTCTACTTACTACTTTCTACTCTCCATTTAAAATAAGTGAGTATGTGCCAAAGATTCATTTATATCTTTTATTATTTCTCCATTTAAATTTCTTACATCTTCTAAAAGTTCTTTATCCCAAGAGGATGTACTAATTATATTTTTATACACACCACTTCCTCCTATTTTCTTATTTTCATCAAAATAGCCTAGATTATGCAACACCCGAATTATAACAATATTTTCAAAATCACTAATTTCTTCTCTGTTTAAATCATTTTTTTTCAAAAAAGAAATGGATTTACGAATAATTTTATAAAGTCTTTCATTATATTTTTCCCCAGCTAAAAGCTTTTGGACTAAAACTAAAATATTAATCATAGCTTTTAGCTTTGTTTTGTTTTCTCGAAGCTCGTAATAAAGGTTTTGTTTGTATTCAACATTAGTTATTCTCCACACTTCTCTTCCTCTAACCATAGAAATATTAGCCACAGTAAATTTCTGTAAACCATGTTTAAGTTTTGATTTTATTTCTCTAACAGATTGGGCTGTGGCAGAAATTAAACCATGTTGTTCTGAGAAAATAGTAATAAACTTATTAGCTTCTCCAATATCTCCAGTGCTTAAAATTATTCCTTCCGTATTATATATTTCGTGCATTTATCTATTATACAGGATTCATTATTTATAAAAGACTTTACTTTTATATCTGTTTATTGTATTATTTTACACAGAAAACTGCTCTTAACTTATAACTGGAAGGATTGACATGTGCATGAACAAGAACAAAATCTGTTCCTGCGTGAGAAAAAACAGGAAAAAAGGTGTTATTAGCACCAAGGAGGTACACGTCCCGAATGGGACTAGCTACACATTAGGTATTTTAGCTTTCCCTTGTCACTTCTGTGGAATGCTCCACACATGGGAAGGTCAAATAATTCACAAAAAGAATAAAATTGCTTTCTATAACTGGGAAAATGAAACAATCAGTTATAAAAGCATTGATGAAATTAAATAGTCGTAATTGTCTCCGGACAATTACGACTATCCTTTTTTTAAAATATAAGAAGTTCACCTCTCTCACAATTTTTACTTTATTTTTTTTAAATAAAAGGTAATATGAAATTAGAGTTCATTCAATAACAATGGGTTATCGAATGATTTTTAAAATATACACAAGACACCACAAGGGAGGTGCAGGATGTATCAAAATCAAAAAGATTTTCTGGGTTTTAAATTTTTCAGTCAATATCTTTATGCTCAGGGTTATATCCCTGTAGTTGGTTCAAAAGAGCGTCGCAGAAGAGGTAATGGTATTGAGATTCATGAAATCTACCAAGGGGTCCCCTTTAGTTGGGATAAAAACCTTGGGGTTTTCGTTGTTTTTGACGAAAATGGTCACCCTTGGGTAACCAATCAAAAAGCAAACTTCGACCATGATATTTCTAAAATATGTGAAAGAGGAGCCTATGTTCCTCATACATGGAAAAAAAGTGGTTTCTTTGATTGTTTTTACGAAAGTCAGAAAATAACAAGAGGAATAAAAACCTCCAAAGGTCTTATTGAATGCGGATTCTCCTGCATAGTAGCCTGTGATATTTGGCTGCTTAGTCTTGAAGATTTATCTTTATTCAATGAAGTTCAGAGATTCAACGGGTGGAGAAATCCTGATCCTGCTCTGAAATATCTCCAGGAATATCCAAAAATCAGATTAGGAGAACCCAAAACCTATCAGTTATTTGAAAACTTTATTCTTGTTTTTGATGGAAACGGTTTCCCTTGGACATACACCTTCACTGATGAAGATAAAAAATCAGAATCTTATGAGAAACTTCTTAATTCGCTTAGAAAATATTGGAATCATGAAGAAGTTTTGAAACTAGATGAAGATGGAGTAATTGAACGCTTCATTACTATTGGATTATTTCATATACAAAACACAACTTACCCCACCCTTGATAAAAGCCCTGCTGATAGAAGAAAGGATTTTATAGAGTCTTTTGACAAAGCTTTCGAAGATCCTTATTCTATTTACCGCTGTTAACCATTAATCGCCGGTCATCAATTCGATGACCGGTGATTTTTATTTGTTCAGATAAAAAATATAAAATGAGTGGGGGTGCTACCCCCACTTTTTTACTTTTTATTCAAAAAATATTTTAAGGTGTAAATCCAATCTTCATCTGTTCCCTCATCTTCTTTAGTTTTTAAAAACCATTGCAAATATCCCATATCTTCTCTAGCTACATCTTCTACTAATTTATCCATATGTTTTCCAAAAGAAAATCTTCGAATTAAAGAAGGGTGACTAGAAATTTCAATCATTCTATTCACTATCACCTCTTCATCATCAGTGTTAGCTTTTTCTTTAGCTAACCCAACCAAATACTTATAAACCTGTTCTAGAACCAATACATCCCCATCAGCACTGTGGGCCACGACATCCATACCGTTCTCATTTGAAAAACCAAAATCAGAATCATAATAATATCTCAAAAATTGCATATTATGCTCAGGTATTTCTGCTTTATCATCTAAATATCTGGAAAGCCTCAAGGTGCAAATATATTGAGGAACTTTCAAACCTTCGTTTTCCAACATAGCTATATCAAATTTAGCATTGTGAGCCACGAGGATATTTTCACTTAATAATTCTTGTAATTCTTTTGCAAAATCAGATTCTTGGAAAACTTCTTCATTCTCCACCATTTTGTTTGTAATATTTGTCACAGACATCGCTTTAACAGAAATAGGCACAGATGGTTTGAAATTTTTAACTGTCATTTTTCCATCCATTTTATAAGCCACCTGACAAAGGCGATCTTCTTTTAAATCATTCCCTGTGGTCTCTGTATCTAAAAATATTAGTTTTTTATTCATATAATTAATTTTAACATATTTATTTTAATGTGCTAAAATTAAAATATGAAGTTTGATTTTAAAAAATTATTCATTTCTCTTTTATTACCTCAATTAACAGGTTTAGTTGGTTCTTTCTGGACAGCTCCTGCCATTACCCTTTGGTATGGAACTTTGAATAAACCCTCTTTCAGTCCACCGAATTCAATTTTTGCTCCTGTTTGGATAACTCTTTATTTAATGATAGGTTTGAGTCTTTATCTTGTTTGGCAAAAAATAGATTTAAAACCAAGAAAAGTTAAACTGGCTCTAAAGATTTTTTGGGTGCATTTAATCCTAAACGGGCTTTGGTCTATTATTTTCTTTGGAGGAAATAATATTTTATGGGGACTTTACACTATAATAGCTCTTTGGTTATTGATTCTGACATTAATTATTATATTCTGGAAAATTTCAAAACCCGCCTCTCTTCTCTTAGTTCCCTATTTCCTCTGGGTGTCCTTTGCCACAATTCTTAATTACAGTCTTCTTATATTAAATTAAAAATCAACGGGTCACTAGTGACCCGTTGATTTTATTTGGGATGTTTTTTAATACTTACAATTATATATTTATCTTCTTGGATTAAAAAATAAAATCTATAAAATTTATCTATCCTCGCTTGCCATAATCCAATACTTTTATCGTATTTTTTACTATTTAAAGAAGAGTGTCGATAATTCTCTAACAAAAAATCTATTTGTTTATCACATAAAAGTTGAGTTTTTTTAGGTAATTTCAAATATTGTTTTTCAGCTGTTTTTGTAAGAACACCCAACATATTAATTCATTTTTCTTTTCATCTCTTTTGATGAAGAGAAAGTTATAAAATCACCTTTTTTAAGATCTTTTAATGAGGACAAAATATCTTTTTGTAAATCATTGTTTGTTTTGATAGGTTCAATTATTATTCTTTCATTTTTTAAATTAACACTCAACATATCCCCATTAGATAAACCTAAAATATCCCTAATTTGTTTAGGTATAGTAAAAGTTCCTCTTGATTGTATTTTTGCAGTTGTATTCATGTTTAATATAATAGCAATAAATCTGCATTTCTGCAAATCAGTATTATTTAATTTTCTCTTTTTGAATATTCAATTTAAATGTATATTTCCCTATTTCTAATTCTTCTCCAGTCACTTCTTCAAAATCAATATATTCAACACCAGCTATTTGTTTTAGATCTTCTTCAAATTTATTAATTAATTCTTGACCTTTTTCATCGGTTTCAATTCCTAAAGCTATTTTATCTTGGTGATTTAAACCTGCATTCTTTCTCATTATCTGAATATTCCTCAAAAATTCTCTAAAGTCTCCTTCTTTTTCTAATTCTAAAGTAATACCTAGATCTAACTCCACTTCATCTTCGATATTTCTGTTATAAGAAACCTCTTTTACATTCAACTCATCTTTAATCAATTCACTTAAGGATTCATTAGAAGCAATTTTCTCATTTTTAGTTATTAGTTTTTGTAGAGGTTGTCTTACCTTTATTCCCTCTTTGGCTCTAATTTCTAAACCAAGAGAAATAATATCCCGTACTTCTTTCATCTCTTCAAGAATATTTTTATCAATATCTTCCTCCACTTCTAACCAGCTCTCTAAATGGACTGATTCATCTTCATTCTGGAAATTGTTTTCAGTTACCTTTTGCCAAATTTCTTCAGCAATGAAAGGCATAAACGGAGCATAAACTTTTGCTAGGTTTTCCAAAATAAATTTTGTTGTTGCAATAGCAAAATCCCTGTCCGCCGTAGTTTTAGCGAAGGAGGAGTTGTCTTCATCTAATGACATTTTGAATCGGTCTCGTGACCTTCTCAAATACCATGTTGATAAATCATCTATAAATTCAGCAATCGGTCGAGTGGCTTTATCAATCTCATAATTATCCATATTATTAGAAACATCCAAAGACAATTCTTTTAATCGAGTTAGGATCCATTGGTCTAATACATTAGTAGATTCCTCAGGGTTTAGATCTTCTTCTTTGGTGTCTTTATATAATTCATAGAAAGACAACACATTTTTAAATCTTAAAATGTTTTTCTTTAGAACCTCATCTACTCCCTTCTCTGTAAAATTCAAATCTTCAGCTTTCATCAAAGGAGAAGCCAGCAAGTAATATCTCACAGCATCAGCACTAAATCTATTTACCACATCCATTGGGTCAGAGAAATTCTTTTTTGACTTAGACATTTTTTGCCCGTCTTCTGCCATTACCAAACCATTCACAATCACGTTTTGATAAGCTGCTTTATCAAACAAAGCCACTGACAAAATCAACATAGAATAAAACCAGCCACGTGTTTGGTCCAATCCTTCAGCAATAAAATTAGCAGGATACCCAATTCCTTTTTTAGGATTAAATAAATCAAGATTTTCAAAAGGATAATGTTTTGAAGCATAAGGCATTGAACCTGATTCATACCAACAATCAAACACTTCCTTAATAATCTTCATTTTCCCTCCACAAGAACAAGTAAATTCCACATCATCAATATAAGGACGATGTAAATCTAATTCATATCTTTTATTATGAGGCATAGGCACAAAATCGAATTCATACCATTGAGCGTTTTTAGGCAAACCATTCTTTTCTTTTAATTCGATAGCTTCTTGTGGGTTCATTCCCAAAGCCCCCGCTCGCAGTAACCAGCTAATATTTTCATGCCCTACTAGTAAAATAGTTTTATTGGAATATTTTTTATCGATAACATAAAGAAATTCAGTAACCCTTTCTTTAATATCACTAAAGTTCTCTCCGTCTTTTGGAGTTTTAGTGAACAGCTCTTCATTAGAAGAAAAATAGTTGTTATGTTCATCACAAGATTTACCACCAAATTCCCCACTATTTATTTCTCCGATTCTTACGTCTTCTATAACTTCTTTTATACCTAATTCTTTAGCTAAAATTTCAGCAGACTCCTTTGTACGCAAAAAAGGAGAAGTAATAATTAAATCAAATTTTGTTTTCTTTAATTCCTTAGCAGAAGCTAAAATTTGTTCTCTCCCCTTTTCAGTCAAATGATGTTTGTCTTTTTTACCACTTGAACAAATATTCAAAACATTATTATCAGCTTCCCCATGTCGAATAATAAAATATTTATTTTGACTTCCGTTTTTTCTATTTTCTTCTCTTATTTCATCAATTGAACCAATCACTTTCTTTTCATCACACTCAGTACATTTCCAAACAGGCAAAGGGGCTCCCCAGTAACGAGAACGAGAAATCGCCCAGTCTCGCATACCTTCCAACCATTTCCCCATTCTTCCATCTCGGATATTTTCCGGCACCCATTTAATAGCTTTATTTTCAGCAATGACTTTGTCTTTTATCTTTGTAGTTTCCAAAAACCATGAAGAAGTAGCGTAATTCAACAAGGGCGTATCACATCTCCAACAATGAGGATATGAATGTTCAATTTTTTCTTTAGAAAAGAGTAATCCTTTCCCTGCTAAATATTTAATTATCTCAATATCTGTGGCTTGATGGTCATGCTTTTGTTTAACATAAATACCCGCAAAGTCCTTAACTTCTTTTTTGAACTTACCTTCTAAATCAACGTGATGCACAATTGGAATTCCTTCTTTTTGAGCCAACTTTAAATCATCGTCTCCAAAAGCAGGAGCTAAGTGTACAATCCCAGTCCCATCTTCCATAGTTACAAAATCTGCTCCGTAAATTTTCCAAGCATTTTGTTTATTTTCAATATCTTCATTTACATAATAATCAAAAACGGGTTTATATTTTTTTCCTACTATTTTGGAACCATCAAACTCGTCAATTATTTTATATTCTTGATCCTTGAAGATTTTTTCTAGAAAAGCTTTAGCTAAAATGAATCTTACTAATTCACCCTTTCCCTCATCTTTCTTTTCAATTTTTACATATTTTTCTTTTGGATTTACAGCCAAAGCCATATTCCCAGGCAGAGTCCAAGGGGTAGTAGTCCAAGCCAAGACAAAAGTATTTGGCTCATCTTCCAGCTCAAATTCAGCTGTTACAGACAGGTCTTTTATATCTTTGTATCCTTGATTAACTTCAAAATTAGAAAGTGTGGTTCCACAACGAGGACAATAATGCATTGATTTAAAACCTTCATAAATCAAACCTTTCTTATAGATTTCATTAAAGGACCACCATACAGATTCAGTATAAGTCGTGTCCATAGTTCTATAAGAATTATCCATATCCACCCAACGACCTAAACGAGGAATTACTTTTTCCCAGTAATCAGCAAAGCGAAGCACTTTTGAATTAGCGGATTCATTAAATTTTTCAATTCCAAAATCTTCAATGTCTTTTTTATTTTCTAAACCAAGTTCTGCTTCTATAATATTTTCCATTGGAAGCCCATGACAATCCCAACCCCATTTTCTTATTACATTCTTACCTTTCATTGTCTGGTAGCGAGGAATAGCATCTTTAATAGTACCAGCTAAAATATGTCCAAAGTGTGGAGTTCCTGTAGCAAAAGGAGGACCATCATAAAATACGAAAGATCCATTAGGTGCATCCTTGGCTTCTGATTTTTGAAAAGTGTTGGATTTGTTCCAAAATTCCAAAACTCGCTCTTCACCCAAAGCTATCTCAGATTTTTGTACTTCATTTTCAACCTTATCTTCAACTTTATTTTTTTCTTCTGACATATAATTTAGCTGTTAATTTATAATATTTATAATATTAAATATATCACAAATAAACCTTTGTTTCTATAAATTTAAAAGACCAGAAAATCGCAAGCGATTTTCTGGTCTTAGTCTTTAAAGAACGTTAATATTTTAGGTTTGGTCTTTGATGTTTGAAAAATCTTCGACCATACATCTAATTTCAGCCATATCCGCACCCCAACTATATAAGTGTAAACCTTTACAAGAAACTATCATTTCCCCAGGTTCAACACCAATTTCTTGGGCCATATATGCTTGTAAAAACTGAATAGCAGCAAGATTAGAAGGAAGTCCTGTCCATAATTCCCATGAACGAAAATAAATGAAAAAATGAAGTTTCCCTTGTTCAATCCGGGTATCAATGTGACGTAAACAAGGAGGGTCTTTAAGAAGAGAGTCAGAACCAATCGCAACTTGCAAAACCATTTGGTTATTTCCAAAACCAAATTTTTTATAGGTTTCTATAACCAAACGGACTTGATCAATAAAATAACCTCTTTCTCCTTTGTTGTTTTCTCTTTTAACAATCAAAGGATTTTTCCAAAAAGAATTATCCATCAACAAAACATCTGTAATATTAGTGGGTAAAACTTTTCTGAAACGATAGAGCCATACCAACCAGTTAGGAACAGAAAAAGATCTAAGACGTTCACCATAGGTATAGGATTCGCCCTGTTTACACCCGTCATCAAAAACATAACCAAGATAAGGTTCAGGATATTTCTCTCCCCCATAAACATAATCAGGATCCACAGGATTTGGAATTCCGTATAAAGCTGGAATTTGTGGAAAAATTTCAATAGTTCCACTACCAAAACTAGGATTTAAGATATGCCCAACAAACCAGTCGTACTCAAGTCGATAATCACCCTCATAAGAACCTTTATCGACAAATTTTTTCCGCCCATGTTCGAAAAGTCCTCGATTAGCTTGAAACCATAAATCTGGCAAAGTAGTGGCCTGAACAAAATACGGTTTTAAAATAGATTCCATTTTTTTCTCCTTAATTAAAGTGAATTAAAAAAAATAAAAAACTCGAACTTTTTATTTTAAGGAATAAAGAGTTCGAGTTTCTAAAATTAACGATTCAATAAAGTATCATCTTTATTGAGTCTCATAAGAGCAACAACCCATGAATGCTGATAAACATGTAAATCTTTACATGAAACAATCATCGATCCGTCTTCAACACCAATTTCGGCGGCCATGGTTTCTTTTAGTAACTGAATACCACCAAGATTCACAGGAAACCCAGAAAGTAAATCCCAAGATCTGAAATAAACCCAGAAATTAAGTTTCCCATTATCAATCCAGGTGTCAATACCACGAAGACATTGAGAACTTCCTTTTGTATCAGGACCCTGATTCCAAGAGTTTGTGATATGACGACTAAGGACAACATCTCCAGTCTTTTTATCTTTTACCAATATAATCTCATCATAAGAGAGATTCTTTTCATAAAAGAAAACTGTTTCCGGTCTCCCAACAGTCATATAGCAATGGTTATTACCTTCTCCCCCCTCTTTATAATGCTTAACGACCCACGGGTACAACCAATGAAGGTCTTCTCCGTAAGTGTAATGCTCATTGGGTTGTCTTTCCCCTGTGATAAGATAAGAAACGTATTCCTCAATATCTTCTTGTGTAGTTGGGGAAGGAATCCCCTCAGGAACAATTGGATATAAAGGTCTTGTGTTTGGATTGGTTATATTTATAACAATCGGCATCCCAATTCTATGGATCCCTTCATAACTTCCTTTGGTAATAAGATACTTCCTCCCGGAAGACATTATCCTATTTAAAGCTGAAAACCATGCGTTCCCAAGATTGTGTTCTTCTAAATAAGCAAACATTTTTTACTCCTTATTTTTTAGATTAAAGTTTTTAAAATCAGATAATACTGATTCTTTAAAATTAAATTGAACAATATCCACTCCTCGTCTTTTTAAAAGAGATATCGCTCTCTGTCCCTCATCTTCGGAATATTCAATTTCATAAACGAAACGAACAATTCCAAGGTTCACTAAATGTTTAGAACAATCAAGACAAGGACTAAAGGAACAATAAACAGTTGAGTCAGATAAATTTTTCCCTCCTACACAAGCATTTACTAAGCTATTCATTTCACTATGTGCTCCACGACAAAGACCGGAACCAGCAGGAACAAAATCTCCATTAATTTGGACCTTTGCACAACCAACATCACAACAATTAGGTTCTCCTTTTGGGGGTCCATTAAAACCACCTGTTAAAACTCTATTGTCTTTAGTGAACACTGCCCCCACTTTATATTTCAAACAAGCGCTTCTCATTGCATAAGCACGAACTTGCAACATAAAAAGCGTATCCCAATCGATTCTCATTTTCCTACCTCCTTTTTTATAACAAATTGTTGTCAAAAAATTTTCAAAAAAACTTCTACTTTTCTAGGTTATATATACAGGAAAAGATTAAAAATAACAAGAAACCACAGTAAAAATAAATAGCCCATCCGGCCTGCCTGCCGGCATAGGCAGGTTGGGCTATTTATTGTGGCTCTGTTAAGCCATTATATTCTTAAACATCTCAACCCTCCTCATCATTGAACAAGCGACTTAAAGTGTTTTTAAAAAAAAAAAAAAAGCGTCGGCTTTACCGACACCTTTCTCCAAAATGGAATATAAATTAAAAAATACCGTATTAAAACTTTTAACAAAAAATTACTATTCTCTACTTTAGTAGAGAATAGTAATTTTTAAAATGATTCAAAATTTGAGTGCAGTTCGAGGAAGCAAGGAAAAATTTTTTGAGCCGTATTAGACATACGGTGAAAAAAATTTTTTAGAAGCTGACGAAGAAATGTGCCAAACTTAGGATTATTTTACCTCAACTCCCATTGACTTTGCAGTCCCTTCTATAATCTTCATTGCTTGGTCAACATCGTTGGCGCTTAAGTCTTCTAGTTTAGCTTGAGCTATTTCTCTAACTTGAGCTTTTGTAATTGTTCCAACTCTTTTAACCATGTTTTTTCCGGACCCTTTCTTTTCTCCAATTGCTTTCAAGATCATTCTTGAAGCTGGAGATGTTTTTGTTACAAAACTAAAAGATCTATCCTCAAAAAGTGAAATAACTACTGGCACAACTTCGTCCATTCTATCTTTTGTAGCTGCATTGAATTGATTAACGAATTCACCAATATTAATACCAGCTTGTCCCAAGGCGGGACCCAATGGAGGAGCGGCTGTAGCCTTACCACCTACTACTTGTAATTTTATTTTTTTTATTGCTTCTTTAGCCATATTAGTTTAGTCAAAAGTCTGTAATGTCGAAAGTCGAAAGTCATTTTTAAAAATTTGCGAAGCAAATTTTTACTCCTGCCTGCCGGCAGGCAGGTTATGGACTTTATGGACTTTATGGACTTTATGGGCTTTTTTATTATTTATTAAAATTATTATTTAGATAAGTATTTTTGTACTTAGAAGCATCTAAACAACCGATCGCTTTACTTTATTATAGAGTCCTTAAATCTTCTGAACTTGCAAGGAATCTAATTCAACAGGTGTCTCGCGACCAAACATTGACACCATAACTTTAATTTTACCTCTTTCGTCGTCAACCTCTGAAACCTTACCTTCTGTGTCTTTAAACGGACCGTCAACCACATTTACTACGTCTCCGACTTCTATACCCATTGCATGTTTCTTAGTATCAGAACTCATTCTTCTCTTCAATTCTGCCATTTCAGCTTCATCCACTGGCACAGGGTTAACTCCTGCTCCTACGAACCCAGTAATTCTAGGTGTGTTTCTTACCACGTACCAAGAATCATCTGTTACAATCATATCAACTAAAACATATCCAGGGTAAATCTTTTCTTCTTCTTCGATTCTCTTTCCACCCTTAACCTTAATTTTCTTTTCAACAGGAACAAGCACATCAAAAATCTTATCTTCCATTCCAAAAGATTCTATTCTTTGTTTAAGATTTCGCACAACAGCATTTTCATACCCTACATAGGTATGGACTGCGTACCAATTTCTTTTTGCATTTTCTTCTTGTCGAGCCATTTTTTTGTTTAAGTTAATTAATAAACTAATTTTTATTTTTATAAAGTATATGAAGTAAATTTTTGACTTTTGACTTTATAGACTTTATAGACCTGCCTGCCGGTAGGCAGGCTTTCGACTTATTTCTATTTATTAAAGATAAAATTATCTAAACCAAGAGAAAAGATAAAATCAAATAATCCTAGAAAGAAAGCTGTAGCTAAGGAAATTACTATTACAATAACAGTAAACCAAATAGATTGCTTTCTTGTTGGCCAAGAAACATGTTTTAATTCCCCTTTTGTATCCTTTATATAATCAATTATTTTCATCCCGTTAGAGAAAGTTTATCCTAAGATAAACGTCCTTAAATTAAGCTATTAATATTCTGTTCTCCCATTTAGTTTATATTGAAGTATTTTATCACTCTCTCCAAATCTCTAACGGGATTCATAGTTTTCTTTTATTAAAATTTCCTTTTTTAAAAGCCCGTTAGGGCTTTTTTATTAGTTAAATAATATTACTTTGTTAGCTATAAGTCAAGGGAATTTAAAAAGAGCGAGACTAAAGCCTCGCCTTTTTCTCTATATAAAACCGATTATTATTTAATTTCGTAAGTTATATATACAGTTGTTTTGATTTCATTCTCTCCAACTGGGATTTCAGGACTAGCTGCACCCCCTCCTATTCCGAAATCGCTAGCTTTACTTAACATTTCATATCTAGGGTAATCATTGCCATCACTAGCTGAATAAGAAACAATTCTTACTAAATCAACTCCTAAATCACTAGCTAATTCTTTAGCTTTATTTTTAGCTTCTTTAATAGCTTCTTGTCGAGCTTCTCTTTGTAACTCATCTTTTTCATCTATATCAAAAGACAATCCACTTACATTAGTTACCTCTAAAGACCCAATTCCTGCCAAAACTTCTCCAGCCATATCAATATCCTTCAATTCAACTGAAATATTTTGACTCACTTCATAACCTACTAAAACTCTTTCTCTATCTGTTGGAGGACAAGGGGCAGTTATACATTGAACTTCCTTAGACCACCATTCATAACGAGGATAAATATTATAGCCTGTTGTTTTTATATCTGACTCATTAACACCAGATTGATTCAAAAAAGCCAGAGCTCCATTCATCTTTTCTGTAGCCATTGTTTGAGCTTGTTCAACAGTCTTTGCTTCTTCTGTTACAGAAAAAGAAAAACTAGCAATATCAGGAGTAGCGGAAACTTCCCCTTCCCCTGTTACAGAAATAGTATTACGAGGTGTAATATCTTGTCCTATAAATTTATTAACTTTTAATTCTCCATAAGTTTTCACTAATAAAAATAAAGCTAGGACCATAAGTACTAAAGCTACTACTTTCATTAATTTATGTAGGCAGTCTTCACAACTCCCCAAACAACACATATTTTTTTCTTCTTTCATATTTTTTTTAATTAATTAATAATATTAGAAATAAATTCTTTTGAATATCCATTTATTATAACATTGGGAGTTAATTTCTACCAATCAAACTTCTCTCCTTCAAACCAAAATTGTCCTGTTTCTGGTTTGGTAATAGCAAAGTCATATATATCTTGAGCAGCTTGTTCAGGAGTAATAATAGCATTGTCCCCTCCCATATCTGTTTTAACCCACCCAGGATGAACAGAAGAAACAATGATTTTGTCTTTTAATCTCAAAGCTAAAGTTCGAGTATACATATTCAAAGCCGCTTTTGAAATCTTGTATCCAGGGTAATAACCAGGTTTATGACTTGATACTCCTGTATTAGACAATGAACCAGCTGATGAAGATATGTTTATAATATGCCCACCTTGATTTACTTCAAACAAAACCTTTTCTGTAAAATCAATAGTTCCGATTAAATTTACTTCTAAATTCTTTCTTAGTTTATCAATTATTACTGTAGTTTCTTCGCCATCAGCCATAATTCCAGCATTATTTATTAAAATATCTATTTTAGTATCGAGATTTTTAATATTTTCTACACAAGCGGAAATAGACTCTTCTGATTCCAGATTCATAGTAAAAACTTTTAGATTTTCGTGAGAATAATCGATATTATCATTTAAAGAAGTTCCAATTACAAAATATCCTGCGTCTAAAAATTTTAAAACCAAAGCCTTCCCTATTCCTCTATCTACCCCTGTGATTAAAACTGTTTTCATTTATCTGTTGTGTTAATTATTAAAAACCTAAAATTAATTTCGCCATCCAAGCCACTATAAAAATTCCAATACTATTTAAAACAAAAGTTAGTAAAATAAATCTTTTTTTACTTATATTAGAAATCCCCAACATTACTACACCTAATTCATCTGGAAGAGGTGACGCAATAATAAAAGCTCCTAAGAAAGGTAATAAAAATTTAAAAAGCTCTTTTTTGAAAATAAGAGGAACTCTCAAACCAGGAGAAACAGCCAAAAGCTGACTAAGGTCTTTTGAAATTCTATCTCTTACAAAATAGAAAATTATAAAATCCCCAAGAACTGCTCCTAATCCCCCTAACAAAGCAATTAAATAAAGCGGGGTTGTTTCTGTAAAAACCCCTAGAAGAACAATAGAAGGAGCAGAGGTAAAAATAGAAGTAAAAAACAAACCAGCAAAAATAATTCCTAACCAGTTATAACCATCTAAAGCAGAGATGAATTGATGAGCGATTCCTGATTTAATAAAAAAGATAGCAACAATAATACTAGCTACAAAAAATAATATATCTTTAATTATTTGCTTATTTAAATCAGTCATATTTTGGTTACTTTATTATATCAAAAATATTTTTCTTCACACCCTTTTATAAAATTGACGAACCTACCTAATACAAAAAATAAATCAGATAAGCGATTTAAGTAGGCTAAAATACCTGAATCTATTTTTTTAATTTTATCTAAAGTTACAATTCTTCTTTCTAATTTCCTCACAATGCTTCTTATATAATTTAAAGTCACAGCTAAATCAGACCCTCCTGCGATTATAAATTTTTTAAGTTTTGGAATTTGGTTTTCAACAAAATCTATATTTTCTTCTATCCACTGAATTCTTTCTTCTTTTAATTCTCTATCAACTCCCGCTATTCGGGATTGAATTATAAATAAATCTTTTTGAATTTCTTCCAATAAATCTTTTAATTTTAGATTTATAATCTCATCACCAAAATCTTTAGATTGAGACTTACAAACCCCTATCAAAGAATTAACTTCATCTAAAGTCCCTAAAACTTCGAACACAAAATCATCTTTGGAAAATCTTTCTCCATTAAAATCCTCAGATATTCCCTTATCTCCTTTCCTAGTGTAAATCATAATAATTATTAAATTAAGTATATCAAATAAAACAAATTTGATAAAAATAAATCCCCGTCTTGCCGAAACAAGACGGGGTAAAAACTACATAAATGTTTTTATAAAACAAGCATCAACACAATAAAAGTCGAAAGTTTTTGATAATGAAATCATATTTGTTTCATACTTTGATTCTTTGTGATTCCAACATAGTGTTTTTATAAAAAGACTATGTTTCTTACCAAAAATAGTCCCCCAAAAAAGAATAGATCTCTCTCCTCTCTTCCAGCTCTCTGGGATCAGTTCTTGATTTTTAAATAAAAAATCATAAATTCTCGCATTGAGATAAAAACAACCTTTTGTTTCTTTTTTATTTTTTAAAAGAGTATGGCCAATGGTTTTAGGTTGATTGTTTTCATGAGTCGTTAACAACATGACATCATTAATAACGAAAGGTTTATTTATTGTATTTTCAACAACATGAAACCCTTCAGGGACATTAGGAGGCTCACCCCCACACCAAACAATATTCTCTGTGATAGGAATAAGTCTTAATTTCCCTTCCGCCCAATCTTTAAGATCTTTCAAATCAGAATGTTGTCCGAGCTTTGTTAATGTATCAGCAGTAAAACCACCTTTACACCTTAAAGCTTTTATGAACATAACCACTTGATCAAAACTAACAGAAGAAGACATGTCTTCCCTCCTTTTTGGCACATGTGCCGTATAAGTTAAAAAAATTAAATTCTTTTAATCATGATTAAAAGAACAGCTATTCTGAATATACTACAAAAAATAATTTATACAAGATGTTTTTAAATTACAATTTGAAAACAAAACTATTTCTACTCCAAAACCAAAGCGGTGCATGCATTTCTATAGGATCAATCCCTGAATTTTTAAGTAATAATTTCCATCGTTCAGAAATTTCTTCTTTAGATAACTTCTCAACCTCTTCTTTTGTAATTACATTTAATTTAACGGAACATTTTGTGATATTAGTATCAGGAGCAATATCAATATATTCTCTATTCTTTAATTTTATTTCTCCATAACCCCCAAGAATAAAAGACCAGTAATTAAATATTTTTGGTCCAGAAAGATAAGGAAACCCTTTCTTATTTTTAATTTGAACTAAATCTTTTAAAACAAGAAAATCATTATCTGTAGATTTTATAAAATTAGAAAAAGACCCCCACTCTCTTAACACTGTTTCCGATATAGTTTTCCAACTTGCAATATGCTTATTTGGTTGTAAAGCTACTTTATATTTAATTAATTTTTTTCTGAGTTCGACTTCAGACATTTTAGAAATTAAATCAATATCAAAGACATCTTTTGTTTCTTCATCGTTCCAAGTTTTCAAAGCTGATTCCCAAAGCTTGTAACTATCTCTTTGGTAATTCAGAGCCATAGGTAAGGTAAAGTAAGCTAACCTCATTTCTTGATTATTTTTAGAAAATCCTGGATTAGAATCTTCTGGCATTATAGTTTGCCCAAGTTCTCCTGATTTATAAGCAACCAAAAGCTTTTTACAATTTTTAATTAATTGTTTTTTCATGAATTAAATTTAATTTCTTTTACCTTATTCCAAATTCTTGATTTTACCTCTTGTTTATATAAACAAACAGAATTGCAATTAAATACAAAACTTTCTTCTATATTCTTTAATTCATTTTTTATTTTTTTAAATTCAGAATCAGGTATTTTTTCTGCGATTGTTAAATGAGGATCAAAATCTTCAACAGTCATTTTATATTCATCGTAAACATCTTTAACCTTATTTCTCAAATCCTTTAAAATATTTAAAAATATTTGTCTTATAAGGACATCTGAATTCTTATCTGGAGCAAAAAAGGCAACATTATTTCCGTTTTCAAAATATTTTACAGAATCAAAAGTTAAAGAAACCTTGCTTAAATTTAACAAAGAGATTCTTAACAACTCTAGGATTTCTTTTTCAGATACCCTATTCAAGTAAAATGGAGGAAATATAGTAACATGCGGAGGTATCTTGTATGTGGTAAATTTACCATATTTTTTTCTATATATATCTATTCTTCCAGATATATTTTTTGGAGGGTCAATTGTTATTAAATATGAATTCATAATACAAATTATATCAGAAACTTAAAAACCAAACACCCTAACTCGATTGAGTTAGGGTGTTTGGTTTTTATTCTAGGGCAGTGTACGAGGATTGGTCCCCAGTTCTAATTATTTTAGTTCGCCCTGCCTGCCCACGCCTGCCGGCGCGCAGGGGCAGGCAGGTTCGCTCCTAAAACAATAAGAACTCTTGACCTCGTCGCTTTGATCTTGCTCCGCTGCGCCTCGCAAGACTTTGTACAAAGCTCTTTTCAATCCTCATACACCATACAAAAATATATTGCACAAACACTATCGTGTTTGCTCCATTATTTTTGGGCGGTGTACGGGGATTGAACCCGTGACGAGAGTTCCACAAACTCTAATGTTACCATTACACCAACACCGCCATATTATGTTTTCAACGTTTGTAGTATAGAACAAAAAGTAAAATTTATAAAGGGTTAGATTTAGATTTATATTTATATTGATATATTTAATATCTATGATAATATTAAAATAATAATATGAATGCTTTATTAGAAAGAATAAGAGGAAAAAAAGCGACAAAAAATAAACTTCCTTTTTCTCTCAATGTTGTTTATAAATCCAAAAATGGTTCTTGGAGAGGTTTTGTTATGCCTTATGATATTACATATGAATCTGAAAATAAAAAACATGTCCAAGATGTTTTAAGAAAAATGGTTATTCAATATGAGAAAGGTCTTGAGAGATATAATAAACCAGAACACTTACTAAATATTCCTCTATCTGATAAAGAAGATTTTAATAAATTTAGTGAAATATCACATGATTTATTCAATAAAATCTTTACTGGGAATTCTAAGGTAATAGATAAAAACTATTATGCCGAAACTAAATTACAAACTTAATGTTTATATAAAAGCTTTAAATATTTTATTGAAAGAAAAAGGTTTTGATAGAGTCAAGATTTATAATAAAAGTGGTAGCGCTGTCCATTTTGATTTATTTAACAATAAAGAAGAATATCCTTGCTGTATGTGGCAAGTCCATACAGAACATAAAAGTACACATATTATTAAATCAAAAGAAGATTATAAAAAAGCAGCAAGGAATTGCAATGCAACCTTAGAAGAATTCATTAAGATTCTTGA
>Ga0180007_10000269_pt1 | contig 94004 bp, 84 predicted proteins | sample MM_PC_MetaG_FD_121122 | JGI IMG/M metagenome (GOLD analysis project Ga0180007, IMG submission 121122) | Groundwater microbial communities from the Aspo Hard Rock Laboratory (HRL) deep subsurface site, Sweden - MM_PC_MetaG | ecosystem: Environmental > Aquatic > Deep subsurface > Groundwater...
CTGCAAAAAGTCGTCATCCCCTTGAAAAAGGGGATGACGACTTTTTAACTATTTGAAAAGAATGGATTCCCGCCTTCGCGGGAATGACACTCAGGTTCTTTCGCGACTTTTTGCAGTGACGTCCTCTATGAAGACATAAAGGAAAATTTCAAGCCTTTTATATGATAAAATTCATAATTTATAAATTTTTATAATCCTTACTCTCATAACAATAAAAATTATTAAATAAAATTTTATACTAATGTTTATTATACTTAAATAAAAATAGATAAATTATGATGAAAAATTTAAATTTTTGAATTTTTGTATTACAAAAAAATAGCAATGGATCATCATAATAAATACTTATCGAAAGAACCATCAACTTGTATGACATATTGCATTTTAAACATGCTTGTGACAAAAGGCGCACGATTAGCACTATTGCCACCTCACACTGCGGAGAATCCGATGAAAAACATCAAACTTGGCACTAAACTCATTGGCGGATTCACTCTTACCGCCCTTATCGCCCTTGTTATCGGTCTGGTCAGCATCCTGACCATGCGTGACCTGTCCGGAGATATCGAATCCATGGGCACTGAATCCCTCCCCTCGGTGGAACTCCTGCTGCGCGTCAAAGGCGGCATCGCGGATCTGACCACGAACCTGCGCGGCCTGCTCAGCGCGGAACTGACCGCTCAGGACCGCAAGGAAATCCCGACGCAGATCAGCTCCATCCGCGAAGGGTACCGCAAATCCGCAGATGCCTACGCAGCTTTGCCCCACGGCGAGGAAGAGACGGCGTCATGGCGGGAGATCCAGACCATCATCACCAGTCTGGCCGGAACCAACAACAAGGTCCTTGGCCTGAACGAACATCTTATCAAGCTCGACATCATGAATCCCGACAACCTCATGGGCAGGCTGCAGCAGTTTCGCGGCGATCACTACAGCCTCATGACCAACGTCGGAAGACTCCTGGCCACCGGCGAGAATTTCGAAGGCGGAACGGATCACCACGGCTGCAATTACGGTCAGTGGTCCGGCGGGATGACGACGACAAACCCGAAAATGAAGAGCATTCTTGAAACCGTCTATCCCGTGCACCAGTCGTTCCACCAGACCATTGCCGAGATCAAGGAACTTGCCGCCGCAGGGCGAGGCGAAGAGGCACTGGAGCTGTACAAAAGGCTTTTGCCCATCGCCACGGAAGTGTTCAAGCATTTCGGCGACATGCGCGGCCAGGCCCAGGAGGCGCAGGAATCTTCCCAGGAAATGGGACGACTGCTGATGATCGAGTCGAGGGCGGATCAGGCGAAGCTTGATCAAACCATGATCAAGGCCGTGGACCTGACCACGCGCAACAGCGCGCAGGCCGCCACCGCCGCCGGGGAAGCAGCGACGCGCGCCATGACTGTAGCCAGCGTAGGCGTCGTGCTGGGTGTGATCATCGCGCTGACCCTGGGTGTCATCCTGACCAGATCCATCACCGGACCGGTGTACAAGGGCGTAGATTTCGCCAAAAAAATCGCCCAGGGAGATCTGACCGCCGAAGTGGATGTGCACCAGAAGGACGAACTGGGCGTCCTGGCCCAGGCCCTGCGCGACATGCTCGCCAAGCTGCGCGAGATCGTCGGCGAGGTGCAGTCGGCCTCGGACAACGTGGCTTCCGGTTCCGAGGAGCTAAGCGCCTCCTCCGAGCAGCTCTCACAGGGTGCCACCGAGCAGGCCGCTTCCGTGGAAGAGGTTTCTTCGAGCATGGATGAAATGGGTGCCAACATCCGTCAGAATTCCGAGAACGCCACCCAGACCGAAAAAATCGCGCTCAAGGCCGCCCAGGACGCCGAGGCCGGCGGCAAGGCCGTGGTCCAGGCCGTGAGCGCCATGAAGAACATCGCCGAGAAGATCTCCATCGTCGAGGAGATCGCACGGCAAACCAACCTGCTGGCCCTCAATGCCGCCATCGAAGCCGCGCGCGCCGGTGAACACGGCAAAGGCTTTGCTGTGGTAGCGGCCGAGGTGCGCAAGCTGGCCGAACGCAGCGGCACTGCCGCAGCCGAGATCAGCCAGCTGTCCTCCTCCACCGTCAGCGTGGCCGACCAGGCCGGGCAGATGCTTGTCAAGCTGGTCCCGGACATACAGCGCACGGCCGAGCTGGTGCAGGAGATCTCCGCCGCATCGAACGAACAGAACGCCGGTGCCGAACAGATCAACAAGGCCTTGCAGCAGCTTGATCAGGTCATTCAGCAGAACGCCTCGGCCTCCGAGGAAATGGCCTCCACCTCCGAGGAACTGTCCAGCCAGGCCGAACAGCTGCAGTCCTCCATCTCCTTCTTCCATCTGGGTGCGACCGCGGCCCGCATCACCCGTCAGAGTGTCCACCGGGGCAGGCCGCAGCCGTCCAGAAAGGCCCCAAAGGCTCTGGCCGCCAAGGCTTCAACCGGCGGACTGGCCCTTGATATGGGCCGCGATGATGAAGACGATGAATTCGAACGCTTCTAACCAAAGATCGAGATAACTCATGAGTGACAACACTACCCTGCAGTACCTGACCTTCGCTCTGGGCGAGGAGGTCTTTGCCCTGGAGACGGGCTGTGTGCGCGAGGTCATCGAACTCGTGTCCGTGACCCGCATCCCCAAGACGCCGCCTTTCATGCGCGGAGTCATCAACCTGCGCGGCCACGCCGTGCCGGTGGTCGACCTGCGCATCAAATTCGACATGCCCACGGCCCACGACACGGTGAACACCTGCATCATCATTGTGGACGTGGAAGTCGAGGGAGAAAACTGCTACATGGGCGCGATCGTCGACTCGGTGCGGGAAGTCTTCGAGATGACCAGCGACCAGATCAACCCGCCGCCGCGCATGGGCACTTCCATAAAAGCGGACTTCATCCGGGGCATGGGCAAACAGAACGAGGATTTCATCATGATCCTCGATATCGGCAAGGTCTTCTCCCAGGAGGAATTGGCCCTGGTACTCGAAAATGAAGGAACCGAAGCGTAATCTTCCGTTTTGCCTGCACAGCGTACTCCAGCCGTCTGACCCACATCTTATAAAAAGCCCCCGCCGGAAGATTCCTGCGGGGGCTTTTTTTCAAGCCTGCGTTGGGTGCCACTGCAAAAGTCGTCATTCCCTTGAAAAAGGGGATCCATGTCTTTTTTACTATTTGAAAAGAATGGATTCCCACTTTCGTGGGAATGACGCTCAGGTTCTTTCGGGTCTTTTTACAATGGTCTCTTTTCTGCTTTGGATGCTGTTCTAGTTTCCGGCCATCATGGCCGCAACGTCGTCCTGTACCGTTCCAATGAGCTTGATATCGAAGTTCTCCACCAGCACCTTGGCTACGTTCGGGGACAGGAAGCCGGGGAGTGTGGGCCCGAGACGGATGCCCTTCACGCCCAGGGCCAACAGGGCCAGGAGCACGGCCACGGCCTTCTGCTCGTACCAGGCAATGTCGTAGGACACGGGCAGGTCGTTGATGTCATCCAGGCCGAAGACCTCTTTGAGTTTCAGGGCGATGACCGCCAGGGAATAGGAATCGTTGCACTGCCCGGCGTCCAGCACGCGGGGAATGCCGCCAATGTCGCCGAGGTTCAGCTTGTTGTAGCGATACTTGGCGCATCCGGCCGTCAGGATGACCGTGTCCTTCGGCAGGGCCTCGGCCACCTGGGTGAAGTACTCGCGTGACTTCTGACGCCCGTCGCAGCCGGCCATGACCACGAAGCGCTTGATGGCGCCGGATTTTACCGCCTCCACCACCTTGTCGGCCAGTGCCATGACCTGATGGTGGGCGAATCCGCCGACGATGCTGCCGGTCTCGATCTCGACTGGCGGCGGACATTTCTTGGCCTGGGCGATCAGCGCCGAGAAATCCTTGGCTCCGCCCGCCGGACGGTCAGCGATGTGCGTGGCGCCCTCGTAACCGACCACGCCCGTGGTGTAGAGACGATCCAGATAGGTGTTGTCTTTTTTGAGTGGCACCAGGCAGTTGGTGGTCAGTAGTATGGGGCCGTTGAAGGATTCGAATTCAGGATTCTGCTGCCACCAGGAGCCGCCGTAGTTACCTACGAAATGCGAATACTTTTTGAATGCCGGATAGTAGTTGGCCGGAAGCATTTCACCATGGGTGTAAACGTCTACGCCCGTGCCCTCGGTCTGTTTCAGCAGTTCGGCCATATCTTTGAGGTCATGGCCGCTGATGAGGATGCCGGGATTCTTGCCCACGCCGATGTTGACCGTAGTGATTTCCGGGTTGCCGTAAGTGGTCGTGTTGGCCTCGTCCAAGAGGGCCATGGTCGTCACGGCCATGTTGCCCGCCTTCATGACCAGGGCGACCATTTCGTCCACGGACAGGTTCTTGGTGGTGGAGGCTAGCGCTTCAAGCATGAAGTCATCGATCTCGGGCTTGCGAAAGCCGAGCACGGCGGCATGTTCGGCATAGGCGGCAACGCCTTTGAGGCCGATTATCAGCATTTCGCGCAAGGATCGCACATCCTCATTCTCCGTGGCCAGGATACCCACGCCCTTTGCCTTTTCGGCAAAAGCGGAAGAGTCCCCGCTCCACGTCGCGGCCTCCGGCAGTGGATCGGCGAAATCCTTGCCGTGCTTGGCCTTGTAAGCGGACAGGAAGGAATTTTTGAGTTTGTCGCGACGTACAAGAGCTTCCTGGATCAGGGTCACGAAGCGGCCGTCGTCCCAGTTGGCGTTGGTGATGGTGGCGAAAAGCGCCTGCAGCACGAAATCGTCATTGGAGCGATCCGCCTGCCCGAGTTCTTTGAGTCTTTCGCCATACACGGCGATGCCGCGCAGCACGAAAATGAGCAGATCCTGGAGATTGGCGGTCTCTTCCGGCTTGCCGCACATGCCTTTGACCGTGCAGCCCGTATTCTTCGCCGTTTCCTGACACTGGAAGCAGAACATAGTGACCTCCTTTTTTTGTTGTTGATCACGTGACCACGCACGCACCTCAAGTCAAAAAACTACCCTTGAAAGCCGCTCTCCTTGTGCTTGGCGGCAATGGCATCCGCCAGACGATCCAGGGCGCCGTAGGTATCGTCCGTGGGCAAACCCTTGCACAGCACAGGATCCAGCACCTCGACCTTCAGATTGGGAATCATGCCGGCCAGGGTCTCCACCGTCTTGCCACCCCATCCGTAGGAGCCGACTATGGACAGGTATTTGGCCTTGGGCCGCAGGGCATTGGCCAAAAATGCCGCGTAGGCGGCCATGGGATGCGGACCGGCAAGCACTGTGGGGGTGCCGAGCACGATGGTGCCCGCATCCACCAGGGACATGGCCAGCTTGCCGATGTCGGTCACGGTGAGATTGAAAAGCTCCACTCGCACCTCGCGCTCGGACAGGGCCGCCGTCAGGTGATCGACCATGAGCCTGGTGCTGCCGTGCATGGAGACAAAGGGTAAGGCCACCAGATTGTGCGCCGTGCCCGAAACCCAGTCCCTGTAGGCGTCCACGATCCAGCCGGGGCTGTCGTAGATCTGGCCATGGCTGGGGGCAATCATGGCGATGTCGTAGGGGCTCAGTTTTTCGAGGTTTTTGGCGATGATGGCCCGAAACGGCATCATGATCTCCCCGAAATAGCGCTTGGCAGCTTCATACACCCGGCCTTGGTCGCGTACGAAAAGGTCGCTCGTGGCGATGTGCGAACCGAAAAAGTCGCTACTGAAGAGGATCTTGTCCTCGGCCAGATAGGTGGACATGGTTTCCGGCCAGTACACCCAGGGCGTGAGAATGAATGTGAGCGTCTTGTCGCCCAGGAAAAGGGTTTCGCCGTCCCCGACAACGATGAATTTATCATCGGGGATGAGCAAAAGATCCATGAGCATGGACTTGGCCTTGGCGTTGGTGACGACCTTGGCCTCCGGGTACAGGTCCAGCTGAATCGTAAACATGCAGTTTGAAACCCTGTCACTCGCTCGCGCAACAAGCAAAACTATCCGCTTTTTTTTGCGAATTAATCGAAAGAGCAACTTACATCACTTGGGCCAATTCATAAGCTGCAAACCTATCCATTATCCCTATTTGCCTCCATACCGCATTTCCAGCACATAAGGAAAAATTATTCTCCGGAGGTAATGATGACGCAGGAAGCTTATCGGGAAATGTGGGAAAATCTGAACCTGGATATCGCGGCCCACGACGGGCTTTTGGGCGTGCTCGGAAAATTTTACGGGGACATCTACATGAGCCAGCAGGGACGGCTCAAAGGCATGGAGTATCTCGATTTCGTACTCTCTGAAGTGCACGGGCTGCGCATCAAGGAATTGCAGGACGCCAAGGCTCAAGGGCGCAAAATCGTGGGCACCTTCTGCGTCTTTGTGCCCGAGGAACTGGCCCTGGCCCTGGACGCCGTGCAGGTCGGCCTGTGCGCCGGAGCCGACGCGGGCAAGGAAGCGGCCGAGACCCTGGTACCGCGCAACACCTGCGCGCTGATCAAGTCCTTTATCGGCTTCAAGCTGGCCCGACTGTGTCCATACACCGAATCCTGCGACCTGATCGTCGGGGAAACCACCTGCGACGGCAAGAAAAAGGCCTACGAGGCCTTTGCCGAGCACGCGCCCTTGTACGTCATGGAAGTGCCTCAGACCAAGTCCCACGCCGCCCGCGCCCTGTGGAAAGAGGAGATGCTGCGGTACATGGCCAGGCTTGAGGACCTGACCGGCAAGAAAGTCACTGCCGAAAAACTGGCCGAGGCCATCAAAACGGTCAACGCCCGCCGCCGCGCCCTGCAGCGCCTGAACAGGCTCAGGGCGGCCGTGCCTGCGCCCATCTCCGGCCGCGATGTTCTGCTCATCAATCAGGTCAGCTTTTATGACGATCCAATCCGTTTCACCGCGTCCATAAACACCCTGTGCGACCAGCTTGAAGAGCGCATCAAGTCCGGCGAAGGCGTGGCCCCGAAAGACGCGCCCAGACTCATGCTCTCGGGCTGTCCCATGGCCGTGCCCAACTGGAAGCTGCCCTATGTCATCGAAAGTTCCGGAGCGGTCATAGTGGGCGAGGAATCGTGCATCGGCACCCGCAACACCCGCGATCTGGTGGACGAATCCGCTCAGACCCTGGAAGAGATGCTCGATGCGCTGGCCGACCGCTACATGAAAATCGACTGTGCATGTTTCACGCCCAACAACGAGCGTCTGGAAAACATCGAGGCCATGGCATCGGACCTCAAGGTCGACGGGGTCATCCAGTACGCTCTCATGTTCTGCCAGCCCTACGCCCATGAAGGCATCAAGGTGGAGAAGCGGCTGACTGCGGCCAGCATCCCGAGCATGTCCCTGGAGACTGACTACTCCATGGAAGACGTTGAACAGCTCAAGACCCGTGTCGAAGCCTTTCTGGAAACTTTGAAATGACGGTTCTGGGCATCGACATCGGCTCCCGCTCCATCGAAGTGGTGGCCATGCGGCAGGGGGAGGTGGTGGAAAAGCGTCAGGCCCCCACCACCTTTCATCCCGTGGCGCAGTTGCGCAAGTTGCTGGAAGGATTGGATGCCCGGCTGGCCGTAGCCACCGGATATGGCCGCAAATTGGCGCAGGATCTGGACCTCGGCTTTCGGGTGGAGACGATCACCGAGATCAAGGCCCACGGCCTGGGCGCGCACCATCTTTTCCCGCACGGTCGGACCGTGCTCGACATCGGCGGCCAGGACACCAAGGCCCTGTCACTCTTGCCCAGCGGCCGGGTCGGCAAGTTCGAAATGAACGACCGCTGCGCGGCAGGCACGGGGAAATTCCTGGAATACACGGCCCAGATCTTCCAGATCCCGGTCCAGGATTTCGGGGCATACGCTCTTGGCGGCGACAAGCCGCCCATCATCAACTCCATGTGCACGGTCTTCGCCGAGACCGAGGCCACGTCCCTTATGGCCCAGGGCGTGCGTCCCGAGAACATCGCCCTTGGCCTGCACCTCTCCATCGCCCGGCGCACGACAAACATGCTCAGCCGCGTGGGCCTCGTCCTGCCGCTGATCTTTGTCGGCGGCGTGGCCCACAACCCATGCATGCGCCGCCTCTTGGCCGAGCAGACGGGCGCAGTGCCCGGCGAGTCTCTATTCATCCCTGATGAACCGGACATGACCGGAGCCCTGGGCGCAGCGCTGTGGGCCGAGACACTGAATTCCGACTGACTGCACTTGCGCAATGATCATCATGACCGACCGAGGCCGAACTGCGGCTCCGGTTTTTTTCGTAGATTTGAACAGGAAAAACGGCCCGATGAGCCCTTTTTACTGAGCCTGATGGAAAGGGATGGCTAGGGATGGCTTTTGGACTGGCTGGACACCAAGCGGTTCCTGACGAATGCTGGGAAAGGAGCGACTAGAATTCCCCCGCCGCGACCACTTCCTCTTCCAATATATCGAGTATTCTTGCTGTCATTCGAGCATATTTGGGATTGCTTCGGTCTCGAGAGTGCTCAAGCCCGACGTCGATCACTTCCCGGATCTTGCCCGGCCTGGCAGTCATGACCACAATGCGGTCGGCCAGATACACGGCCTCGTCCACGCTGTGGGTGACCAGAATTACCGTTTTTTGCGTCTCCCGCCAGATGCGCAGCAGCTCCTTCTGCATAAGGATGCGAGTGTGGGCATCAAGCGCTCCAAAGGGTTCATCCATGAGCAGGACCTGCGGGTCCGTGGCCAGGGCTCGCGCTATGGCCACACGCTGCCGCATGCCCCCGGACAGTTCATACGGGAACGCCTCGGCAAAACGCGCCATGCCCACCAGACCGAGATAATGCATGGCCAGTTCAGTCCGCGCCGCCTTCTTTTCCCGCAAAAACTCCAGCCCCAGGCAGACATTGTCGAGCACCGTGCGCCAGGGCAGCACTGAATATTCCTGAAAGACCATGCCCACGTCCCGGTGGGGCTGTTCGAGGCGGCGATCATTATAGATCGTCTGCCCGGTATCGGACCGCTCCAGGCCGGAAATGATGCGCAGCAGAGTCGATTTCCCGCATCCTGAAGGACCGACAATACACACGAACTCGCCCCGATAAATCTCCAGATTCGCTTTTTCCAGCGCTGAAACAGCCAATCCGCGTTCAGTGACAAAGGACTTGCTCACGTCATTGATATGCACAATGTGATTCATCGATTACCTCGCGAGCCGCTGCCACGAGAAGCATCTGCGTTCGATACGCCGAAACAGCCAGTCCATGATGGCCCCAGTCAGACCTATGGTGAACATTCCGGCGACAACGATGTCTGTTGCGGCCATGGTGTAGGCGTGAGTAATCAGGTACCCGACCCCCGAAATGCTTCCAGGAAGCATTTCGGCCGAAACCAGGCACATCCAGGCCACGCCCAGGCCGATGCGCATGCCGTTGACCATGGACGGCAGGGCCGCCGGGAGCAAAATCTTGCGAAAAATATCAAACTCGCCGGCCCCCAGGACACGGGCGGTGTCGATGAACACGCGATTGACATTGCGCACGCCGTGGATGCTGCTGGTCAGGATGGGATAAAAGGCCCCTATGAAAATGATAAATACCATCGAATACTTGAAATTATTGAGGTAAATGAACCATAGCCCACGATCCACTCCGAAAAGGTCGGCAACGCTTGCGATGCCGAACCAGGCCATGACCAGGGGAACCCAGGCCAAGGGCGGAATGGGACGAAAAAGGTTCAGGAAATCACCGAACATGGTATGCACGGCACTGTAGTAGCCCATGGCGATGCCCAGCGGGATGGCGATGACCACGGCCACCATGTAACCGAGCAGCACCCGCAGCAGGCTGACTGTGATGTTAATGAGCAAGGAGCCCATGCTGAGCAAATCCTCGGTGGGCCGGGAGAGCAGGTCAGCGACCTCGCCCACCGTGGGCAGGATGACCTTGTTCCCGACAACCATGGCGGCCCATGACCAGATGGCGAGAAAGGTGAGCACGGTCGCCAAGGAAAGGATGCGACGATAATGATTGTGCATGGTTGGAATCCGACAAAGCGCCGACCCCGTGAAAATGGGGCCGGCGATAGGAGGTTATTTCTCGGTCAGGAAGCGCAAGTCGAAGAGTTTGTCCTGGACCTCGGAAAGGCTTTTGCCTTTGAGGTCACCGCGGAACTTGTTCATGCCGTTCAAGATGTCCAGATAGGTGCCCTGTCCGCGCATCCAATTTTCCGTGGCCGCGGTGGTATAGATGATGGTGGATTTTTCCACGGCCTCGGCCGGGGCTCCGGTCCAGGCGTTGATAATCCTGCCCTCTTCGGCCTTGTGCTCGTTGCACCACTGGCCGGACTTGGTCAGCAATTCGACGGTCTTGCCCACGACCTCGGGATGTTCGGCAATGACCTCGTCCCGAGCGGCCATGACGCAGCAGGGGAAATTGTGCCAGGCACCGGAGGGGGGCAGGTCGCGCAGGTCAAGGGCGATATGACCGACATTCTTGAGTTCCGAAACTTCGGGATGAGGCGCGGGGCCGACCCAGGCGTCGATCTGGCCGCTGGCCAGGGCAGGAATGAAGTTGGAGGTCTCCTTCAGGTCGACCAGTAAAACGTCGGCGTCCTGCTGGTTGGCGTCCTGGGTGACTTTGAGCCCGGCCTGCAACAGCGCGCCCTCGATGATGATGCGCGGAGCGCTGGTGGGGGAATGATAGCCGATTTTCACGGGTTGCTCGGAAGCCTTGATGAACTCCGCGATCTGATCCCAGCCCTTGATTGTGCTCTGGGGCGGAAAGACGAGTCCCATGCCGTCCACATGAGTGGGACAGAGTATCTTCATGGGGGTGCCCTGGTCGATACCGGCCATGATGGCCGTGCCAGAGGCAAGCGCCATGTCCATGTTGCCCTGGGCAAACATGGTCGTGGTCTCCGCCCCGCTCTTGTTCACGATGATATTGAACAGGGCCAAGGGCTTGTCGCCGTCCATGAGCTCATACTTGAGCTTATCCACCACCGGACGCAGATAGACACCTAACTCTTTGAATTCCTCATTTTTTGCCATAGCCGCGATGAAGGGGCTATGGTGCGTGGTGAAGATGTACCCCACGTTCAGAACAGGAAGCTTCTCTTCAGCAATGGATTGGCCTGCGGACAAAACTACAGCCATGACCATGAACAGGCAAAAAATGCGTTTAAACCGCAATACCGACGAAGACATACGTACCATGAACCTCTCCTTACTAGATTTGTGTTAAAGTATTCCTTCCAGAAACGCTTCAATGCGGGTCCGGATTTGCTCGGCATCGGATTCGGAATACCCCGTTTCGATTTGCAGAAACAGTAATCCCAGTTGCTCGGCTCTTTCACGGACGACCTGGGATTCAACATTGAACCCGTGACACCCTTGCCAAGTGAGATCGATAATGCCGTGGATGTCGAAATCGCGGCATAAATCCTCGATAGTTTGCAGACGCCCGGGGTTGGGACTCATGCAAGCGCAGGGAATCTCCAGGTATCGTCTGGCTACGTTCTCAAAAAGATTGCCTTCGGTATTGACCGGGCTGTTCAGCCCCTTGATCCCGCTGCAATTGTCCAGACAGACAACCACCGCCCCGCTTTCCTCGACCAGTTGCAGGACCTTGTGGGAACCCTTGCCAACCGGGGTACCGGTCAAGAGAATTCTGAACCGGCCGTCGAGAGCCGTCACCCTAGCGCTTGAACGCAGCTCCAGTAGTTCGTCCCGCAACTCACGCAGTGCTGCCAGATAAGGCTTTGCCTCGACCATGAACCCCTTGCTTTCCAGCACGGGCAGAAGCTGCATGCCTGTCAGCAGAGGTGATCCGTCCGCATTGATGCGCACGATCTCCCACATCAGCGCACGAATGGAATTCTGAATCCCCACCTCTTCCTGCAACCGCTCGGTGGTAATGGGCGCGCCGCCATGAGCTGTCAGAAATTCTTCTAAACGCTCCACCTCGGCGTTCCAGAATCGAAGAGCGCTCGCCAGAGACTGGTCGTAAGGAAGATGCATCAGGTGCATGGGCTTTATCCGGCCTAAAAACTCGTACATCTTCTTTTTCCCGTCGCAGGTGGTTTCGGCGATGATGAAATCCGCTGCGGAGAAAAAGGGGCAGGTATCGGTCTTGGCATAGCCGTAGCTGGACTTGATGAGCGGACAGAGGCTGGCCGGAAGGACCGCCTCGGCCGCCTGGATGGGGTCCTGGCGCTTGCCGCACAGGCCGATGGGCACGCACCCGGCGGCACGGATGATCTCAAGGGGCGCGTAGATGCAGTAGACCCCGGCGATGGGCCGCCCCTCTTCACGCGCCGTTTCCAAGGCCGCCAGGCAGTGCTCGCTGAATTTTTCGAAAAACTGCAATGCCGAAACGACCGAATCAGAAGCTTTCATCTTTCGTGTCACACCATATCCTTTTCGATGGCAAAAAAATGCATTTATTTCCAAATAGATGCGATAAGAAATCAAATACAGGCTCTATCCGCAAATACCCGCTTCGTCCAATTTGTTCTGAAAATATGTACCTGTAAGATGTATTGATTCCGCCTATATATGAACAAAAAGGCTACCCACTTTCGATCCGGACCGCATTGAGGGTCATCGAAGGGGCTGGCTGGGGGAACTAAAGTTCCCATAATGCCGAATATCGAGGCTTGAATCGAACATTTCGATCGCAATGCGCCGGACGCATAGAATTTTTCATTTTGACAGGCGGATTTGAAAACGATCAAAGTTCTCTGATGGGAATGAAAGTAGAACAGATCCTTGAGCAGGGTTCCGGGGGCCAGAATGAAGACTATCTGATCTCGGGACACGATGTCTTCGGCGTGTTTGACGGCGCGACGAGTCTGGACGGAGCCTTTTTTGGCGACGGCAGGAGCGGCGGAGCCTTGGCGTCATCCATTGCGGGGCAGATGTTTCTTGACTGCCGCCAGTCCCTGGCTGGACTCGGGGCCCAGGCCAACGACTCGATCAGGACGCAGATGGAGCTTTGCGGGGTGGATTTTTCCAGGCGCTGCGGCCTGTGGAGCACCAGCGCCGCCGTTGTGCGGCTCAAAGGCGACGCCATCGAATGGTTCCAGACCGGGGATTCGCAAGTCGTCTTCATCGGCAAGGATGGCGGCTACAGGGTCGCGGCCAGACGCGAGGACCACGACTACCCCTCCTTGAGCATGATCAGGGAGAAAGGACGTCATCACCCAGAAGTGCGAAAACTCGTGGAAACGATCCGGCAGGACATGAACCGCAGCTACGGAGTGCTCAACGGTGAACGGGAGGCTGTAGGTTTCTTTCGCATGGGAGTAGAAGAGATCTGCAACATAAAGACCGTGCTGCTCTTCACAGATGGGCTGGATGTGCCCTGCCCTGCTCCAAAAAGATTCAAGGACTTTTCATGTCTTGTGAACCTGGCTGCCGAACTGGGATTGAACGGTCTGCGCGATCATGTGCGCGATCAGGAGGCGGCCGATCCCGGCATGAAACTCTACCCGCGCTTCAAAAAGCACGATGACATCGCAGCCATCGCCATACATTTCTAACAGTTACCGGCCTTCCCGAGCCTGTCTGCAAACAACCGCGCGGGAGGGCGTGAACGAAACCTTGAAACACGTTCCAGTCTCCTGAGCGCTCGTCGAGGAAATATTCCAGCCATTGTGCTCACAAATGCGCTTCACCAGCGACAACCCGAGCCCCAAACCCTCACCCCTTGCGGCTGACCCGCGCACGAAAGGCTGGAAAATGAGTTCCTGTTCATGGGCGGGAATCCCCATGCCAGTGTCCTCGATGCGGAACCCGTCCTGTTCCAGGACGAGACGCACCGTGCCCTGGGCCGTATAGTGTAACGCATTCCGCAGCAGGTTTGCCATTACCGTGCGCAGGAAGGTCGGGTTGTGACCTGCCTTGTCCGTCCCCTCGTCGATGAGTTCAAAATCAAGTCCCTTGGCGTGGATCGCCGCTTCCCAGAGCTCCACTTGTTCCCGTGCGACATCGGCCAAAGTGACCGTTTCCGCCTCCGTGCCATCGACCGGGCCTGATTGGGCGAGCATGAGAAATGTCCGGACCAGGTCGTTCATGTCCCGTGCAGCCCGAGCGATGCGTTTAATCTGCTCGCGTTGACCGTCATGCAGCTGGTTTTCGAGCAGCAGCTCGCACGATGTCGAGATGACCATCAGCGACGTACGCAGTTCATGACTGACGTCGCTGGTGAAGAGGCGCTCGCGTTCGATGGACCGCCGGAGTTGCCCGAGGGTGCTATCGAAGGCGGCCGCCAAGTGCCCGATCTCGTCATCCGCATAGTCCGGGGCCAGAGGGGTCGTGCGGGTGGCAAGCTGGTCGCGGCGCCGGACTTGTCCGGCGAGCCGGGCGACCGGCTCCATGACCTGCCTGGCCATGATCGCGCCCAGCCCCCAGGCGCAGACAATGGATAACAGAAAACCCGCCAGGACTACCGAGAAGAGAATCTCCTCCCGGTCCTCGAATTCCTGCTGCTCCTGCAGGAGCACGTATCGAACCCCGTTTATCTCAGTCAGATAGACGTAGGCCGCTTCGTTCTCATCCTCGATCTCCGTCAGTCCCTCGGGAAATTCCGCGTAGCGTTCCGGGATCGGGTGCCCGGCTGAGTTCGATGCGAAGAAACGGGTTCGGGCGTCGAGCCGTGGAGCCCTGCCCGCCTTGATATCCTCATGGAGCACCATGCTCAGTTTGCCGTGCAGCTCCTTTGTGATGAGCTGATCTTCGACAAAATGGACGACAACTACAATCCCGAGGGAAAAAGAGCCGCTGACGAGCACCGTCATGAGCACGAAGGCGGTGACTATGCGCTGGGAGAAGGGGAGCCTAGAGGTCATCGGTATTCTCCGCCAGACGGTATCCGATGCCGTGCACCGTGTGCAACAGCGGCGAGTCGAAGGACTTGTCCACGACCTGGCGCAACTGATGGATATGACTGCGCAGGCTGTCGCTGTCAGGGCAATTGTCCCCCCAGAGCTCCCGCTCCAGTTCCTCGCGACGGACCACGGCGGGGCTTTTTTTCATCAGAATCTCCAAAAGCCTCAGCCCGAAGGGATGCGGCCTGAGCGTCCGCCCCGCGCGTCGCACCTGGAGGGTCTCCACGTCGAAGGCGAGGTCGCCGACCCGCAGCTCATGGACCCTGCTCCCCTTGGCCCGGCGCAGCACGGCCTGGATGCGCGCGTGGAGTTCGGACAGGGCGAACGGCTTGACGAGATAGTCGTCGGCGCCGGTGTTGAACCCCTGGATGCGATCGTCCAGCGTGTCGCGGGCGGTGAGCATGATGACCGGAATATCAAGCCTGGCATCCTCGCGCAGCCGCTTGCAGATCTGATAGCCGTCGATGCCGGGCAGCATGACGTCCAGCACGATCAGGTCGTAGGCGTGACTGACGGCCAAGTGCAAACCTCCGAGCCCATCCTGCGCGCAATCGACAGTGTAGCCCTTGAGCTGGAGATAATCGAGCACGTTGGCTAGGATGTCGGGATTGTCTTCAACGACCAGGATGCGCATGCGACGAGCCTTGGGTATGTGGTTTCACAAATTTTTCACGCCAACGCGACAATCGATTCACGTCCTGGTGGGTAGAGAGGGGACCGACAATATGGAGGAATGCACGTGTCCCTTTCACGATATGCTCAGGTGCGCTGTTTGATGATCATCCTGAGTGCCTGGCTGGTTATTTTTTTCCTGACCCGCCTCGTCTTGCTGGCAAGTCACTTTGGAGATGTCAATACGACATTGTTCGGTGTTCTGGGCATCTTCGGGCTCGGCATGGTCCATGACCTGAGTTTCCTCAGCTATGCGGCGCTGCCCGTGGTTTTGTATCTTGTCCTTTGTCCCGCAACAATCTGGCGACGCCGATGGCACGAAAGACTGTTGCGCGGCCTGATCGGATTCAGTCTCTTCGTCATGCTCTTCACGGCCGTTTCGGAATGGATGTTCTGGGACGAGTTTGGGGTGCGCTTCAACTTCATCGCCGTCGATTATCTTGTTTATTCCAACGAAGTCATCAACAATATATTGGAATCGTATCCCGCCTATCCCCTTTTGGCGATGCTGGTCGTGATCACGGTGGTCGGGGTTGTGGTGTCGGCCAAGGTGATCGATCAGGCTCTCGGGGCACCCCTCTTGTCGCGGCGCGGGCGCGGGCTTCTGTTCGCGGCGGTCGTCGGAACGTGCCTGCTCATGACTGCCGCCGTGGGACAGGACTTCAACGCTGGTGGCGGAAACACAGTGCAGCGCGAACTTGCGGGCAATGGACCTTTCCAGTTTTTCGCAGCGTTCCGCAATAACGAACTCGACTACTATCAACTCTATGCCACATTGCCCGATGAGGATCTCGGCGGTTTGCTCCGCCAGGAAGTGTCCGAACCCAATGCCCGCTTCATGAGTGCGGACCCCTTGGATATCCGCCGCGACATCGACAACCCGGGGGAGTTCAGGCGGCTCAACGTCATTCTGGTCACAGTCGAGAGCTTGAGCGCGAAATACCTCGGGTGTTTCGGTGATTCCCGAAACTTGACACCGAATCTGGATCGGTTGTGCCAGGAGAGCCTGTTTTTCAGCAATTTCTACGCAACCGGCACGCGCACGGACCGAGGCCTGGAGGCCATCACCCTGTCCATGCCTCCGACCCCGGGACGATCCATCGTCAAGCGCCTCGGCCGGGAAACCGGGTACGCCAGTCTGGGCAGGCAACTGGAGGCGCAGGGCTACGACAGCGTTTTCCTGTATGGCGGGCGTGGTTATTTTGACAACATGAACGCGTTCTTCGGCGGCAACGGATACCGTATCATGGATCAGAGCAGCGTCCCCGAGGAAGAGATAACCTTCAAGAACGCCTGGGGCATGTGCGACGAGGACCTGTACAGCCAGGCGCTGCGACAGGCGGACATCGACTACGCCGTGGGCAAGCCGTTTTTCTTCCAGCTCATGACCACGTCGAACCACCGTCCCTACACCTATCCCGAGGGCCGCATCGACATTCCTTCGGGATATGGCCGGGAAGGCGCCGTCAAATACACGGACTACTCCATCGGAGAATTCATGGAACAGGCGCGGCGAAAACCCTGGTTTGAAAAGACGGTTTTCGTCTTTGTCGCCGACCATACGGCGGGAAGCGCAGGCAAGGAAGATCTGCCTGTTGCCAAATATCGGGTCCCGTTGTTAATCTACTCCCCTAACATACTCAAAGCGCGGGAGGTTTCGGTGCTCGCCAGCCAGATCGACCTGGCCCCGACCCTGCTTGGCCTCTTGAATCTGGATTACACATCGACCTTTTTTGGACGCAACGTGTTGCGCGACGATGTTGCTTCAGGACGTGCGTTGATCGGAAATTACCAGCATCTTGGTCTGTTTGATGGTCAGAGCCTTGCCATTTTGAGCCCTCGTCAGGGCATGCGCCGCCATGACGACGCGCTGGGGCTGAGCGATGAATCAATCGACAGTGTCGCCGATCCACTGATGCGGCGTGACATTGCTTATTACCAGGGCGCCAGCCACGCATTCAAGGCTGGCCTTCTCCGTTGGACAAACGAAGGATTGAAAGAGATGAGCGAAGAAAATTCAAATCTGCCTCACTCCGTTCCATTATCACCCCGAACCCATCCGGAGAGTTGATGTCTGTACCTTATCTTCGCGCGACGGCATTGCTGGGCGGCTTGCTTGGCCTGGTGATTCTGCTTTATGCTGGAATATTCGCCCATCGGGCCGTACTGGGTGTGGACATAATGGAGGCCCGCAACCTCATCACGGCCCAGGAGATGATCGAAACAGGCCGCTGGTTTCTGCCCACACTGCATGGGGAACCGCGTCTGGCCAAACCCCCTCTGCCGACATGGCTCACGGCCGGGGCCATGTTGCTCGGCAATGCAGGTCTGGACACGGATCTGACGGTAAATCGCATCCCCTCGGCCTTGGCCGGTTTGCTTCTTGCCGTCTCACTTTTCGGCCTGACCCGCTTTTGGACCAAAAGTACCACTGCCGCCGCATGGAGCACAGCCTTCCTGACCACCAGCTACATGTTTGTCCTCATGGCCCGCCGCAACAGCTGGGACATTTATTGCCATGCCTTCATGCTGGCCGCGATATGGGGTGTGGCAGTGATTGTCGAATCCCCCACGCCCAGGAGAAAGCTGGCCGTGGGAACAGGCCTGCTGCTCGGTTTGTCGGGCCTCAGCAAGGGACCGGTCAGCTACTACGCGCTGCTGCTGCCTTTTGCCATCGCGCTGCTGGCCACCGGGGCAAAGGTGGGTATCCGCTCGCATCTTCGGGATCTGGCTCTGGCTCTGGGAATCGGCGTGGTGCTGTCTTCGGTGTGGTCCATGATTGCATGGATGGCGATGCCCCACGATTTTTCACGCATGCTCACTACAGAGCAAGGAGCTTGGTTCACGGAGCACACCAAACCCTTCTGGTTCTACCTGCAATTTCCGCTCATGACGGGAATCTGGTCACTGGTTGCCTGTGCGGCACTCTGGCCAAGGCACGCTCGTAGCCGGGTCGAGCCGTTGTTGCCGTACTGGCGTCCTGTCTTGTGGTGTCTTGGCAGCGTAATCCTGCTCATGCTCGTCCCGGAAAAAAAAGATCGCTACCTGCTGCCCGCTCTCATCCCATTATGCCAGCTCATGGGAGTATACCTGACAGGGTTGTTGCGCGATCCGGAAAAGGGCGGACGCTTTGGGCGTGCGCTTATTCTGTCGAACTCCGTGATTTTCGGACTTGTGTGCATTGGCATTCCGATCGCTCTTTACTGGCTGTGGGCACGATTTCCTGCCCTGGAAGGTCTTGAACTGACCGGAGTCGCGGTGACGGCGGGGATCACTGCGATGCTTTTGTTCCTGCTTTGCCGTTCACAGCACCTGCTGGGACTTTTCGTGGCCAAATTCTCGATTCTCGGACTCTGCTGTTTGGTGTTGCCAGCCATCGTTCAGCCCTCCGTCGGAGACATGTCTGTTCCCCTCACTGAAATCCGCACTTTTACCTCCAAAGGCCCTGTGCTGTGCGACAGTTCCCTCAAATTTCAGGACTCCTGGATCATCGGCAGCAAGCCATTGGCACAGAACGATTACGCAAACATTGAACTCCCTGATAAAATATATTTTGCCTCGCGCAGGGAAAATCCAGTCTTGCCGGAATCGCTGCGCGAATATACGCCTCAAGCCCACATGGAAGTACACGATTTTTCCGGCAAGAAGTTATATTTCATCGCTCTCGATCGTCGCATAACTCAATAATTCAGGCTAACCTTGCACTCCAACATGACGTCAGAAAAAAATATGAAGATCATCAACAAACGATATATTTTGTGGGCGTTGGGCGGACTCTATGTCCTTGTCGCCGGAATGCAGATTTATGCCTGTGTTGGTACATACGCTGCTCGCCAATCTCAATTCCCTCAAAATTTTGGAAATTTCGAGAGCGTACGGGCGGCCTTGCCTGCATCCGATGCGGAAAAGCCATTCACTTTCGTGATAGTGGGCGACACACGCAGTACGGGCACTTTTAAAGGTTTAACCAAAGATATTAACGAGGCCGAGCCTGCTTTTGTTGTCATTCTTGGGGACTGGGTCAATGGCGGTTCCATGGATCAGCATGCCTATTTCAAACAAGAATCGGCTGACTATGATTTCTCATGCCCGGTTTTTTTCACGCCGGGCAACCATGACGTTGACCCGAAAAAATATCCCATGGCTTCGTTTGAAAAGGAGTACGGACCACGAAATTTTTCCTTTGTGTATAATGATAACATTTTCATTTTCATAAGCCATCTCGATAAACGTTTCCCCAATCATGACTCTTTGAAATATCTACGTTCTCTGGACAAAAAAGCATTAGCCGCATATCGCAATCGGTTTGTCTTCATGCACATCCCGCTATGGGTTTCGCCGGATATCAAGGAGCGTCATACGCGAGATGAAAAGGAGCTTATGCAGATTTTTGAAGATCTGAACATAGATTACGCGGTAGCCGCAGACTTTCATGGCTATAACCGGACGCGTCTGCGCGGGGTGGAATATATCATCACTGGCGGTGGAGGGCAACGGATGGACGAATCTCAAGGGCGCCAATTTCATCATGCCATAGCACTGACTGTTGGGACGGACATGGTTTCGGAACGAATTCTGCCAGCATCTGCGCGTTTTGATGTCAAAGAATGGATAGATATGAATTCTATTGTTTATATCGGCCCATTTTTACTTGACCATTCTTTTTTTATTGTAATAGGAAATATTATTATAATTATATTTTTTGTAATTTTAAATAAAGAAAAAAAAAATCGCTAAAATTTGCTAAATGATATTGATCTATACACTACATTAAAATCTGACCACAATTCAAGCAACACGACGACATCGCAGCCATCGCCATCCATTCCTGATCCTCTACTTCTCCAGGGCGGCCCGATTGTAAACGCCCTCGATTCTCAGAAAAATCTTCTCCCAGGTGAACGGCTCCGTAATCCTGCGTATGTATTCCTCATCGGGCCGCACCCCGTTCATCACATCCGAGATGCTCTCCTCCAATGCCTCGGCCAGCCGGGCTTCCAGCAGCGGTTCGTCGCTCGTGTACGGCCTGTCCACGGTTTCAAGCCGGGGAAGCTCCACCATGCGCACCATGTGCGGATGCGGCTCGGCGAAAAGCTCCCTGGCTCCGGGCAGGTCCGTGGTAACTATACGGCAGCCGCAGGCCATGGCCTCCAGCAGGACCAGGGGAAGCCCCTCAAAAAAGGACGGCAGCACGAAGATGTCGCAGCGCCGCATCAGCACGCCCAGCTTCTCGTGAGCAAGGAGCCCATGGACCGTGACCCGTTCGCCGAGGCTCGCGGCAAGCTCCAGGCACACGTCCTTTTCCGGACCGCTGCCTGCGCCCACGAGATGGAGGTGCCAGGGAGCCTTTATCCTTTTGAGGCTTCTCAGCAACCAGGGCACGCCCTTGGAGGAGTCGAGCTTGCCCGCGTAAAGGATCTGCACGGCCCCGGCGTCATCCGCATCTTCCCCGGCATAGAAGCACAGCTCATTGAACCCGCCGCTGATGACGTCCACCTTGCCGGAGTCGATACCCAGCAATTTGACGATCTCCTGCTTCTGTTGCCCGAAAAGGCCGATGATCCGGTCGATACCGCGCAAAGATCCCTTGAGTGAATCGCCCAACTCAGGGCACAGGCGATGCTGACGCAGGCACGAGCCGTGACAGGTGGTCACCAGGGGCAGATGGGGGACGACCTCGCGGGCCACGGCCGTGGCCATCCACAGATGGTTGGAATGGATGACGTCGGGCTCGAAATCGGCCACGGCGGAACCGATGACCCTGGCGAAGACCGTCTTGTACTCGTAGATCTGCAGCTTGGTCAGAGCGGAGCAGACTGTACTTTCATAGGGCATGACATCACTCATGCCCATGACGGGAAATCCGAGGTCATGACCGTCAAAACGGATGACCCGGGATCTACCGGGCGGCATGAGGTCTTCCGGCACCGCGAAATCAGCGCACACGCCCGCAATGAGAAACGGCTCATGGCCTCTGCTTCGGCCCTGGCGGATCATCTCTTGAACGTATTTCCCGCTGCCCGTGTAGTCCGGTTTCTGACTGATGAGGTGAAGAATTCGCATGCCGGTCGGCTAGCATTTTCTTTTTTGGATATCCATAAATGAGAGAGGCGGGAAGCGGATAATGATGGAAACGCATGAAGAACAAGCCTCCACCAAACTGTAAGATAAAGTTATGCGCTGCTGATAGCAACGAAGCCAACCTCGTTGAGGGGCGGGCATGCGCGACGAGAGAGGTGGTCCCGTGCGTATCAACCACGGCCAAAGGCAGCCAATCATTGTCGCCATGAACGCTGCAATCAACCAAATTGTCTTGTCTTCTGGGTGGTTATGCCATAAATTGCGATATAACATTTTTCACCATCGCTAACCCGAAAGTGGCCGGCCGACGGAGAATAGCCATGCCAGAGATCAGCATCTACCAGACCGAAAGCGGTGCCATCGAAGTCCGCCTTGACCAGGACACGGTGTGGCTCAACCAGGCGCAAATGGTCGCGTTGTTCGGTCGCGACCAATCGGTCATTTCACGGCATGTCGGCAACATCTTCAAAGAAGGTGAACTGATGCGGGAAAGCAATATGCAAAAAATGCATATTGCACATTCAGACAAGCCTGTAGAATTCTTCAACCTCGATGTCATCATCTCGGTCGGCTACCGCGTCAAGTCCATGCAGGGCACCCGCTTTCGCCAATGGGCCACCCGCACCCTGCGCGAACACCTGACCCAGGGCTACACCCTGAACCGGCAGCGCCTCGAAGCCAACGCCCGGGAACTTGAAACGGCGCTTCTCCTCGTACGCAAAGCCATACAAAATCCGGACCTGCGGATCGACGCCGGGCGGGGGCTGGTCGAGATCATCGCCCGCTACGCCCAGACCTTCCTGCTCCTCCAGCGCTATGACGAAGGCCTGCTGACCGAACCCGTCCAGGTACCCGGCGGAGCGCTGCCGCCGTTGGACGAGGCCCGTGCCCTTGTGACCGGCCTGAAGGCTGATCTCATGACCCGGGGCGAGGCCACGAGCCTTTTCGCCCAGGAACGCGACGACGCCTTTGCCGCCCTGCTCGGCAATCTGGACCAAACCGTCTTCGGAGAGCCCGCCTACCCTTCAGTCGAGGCCAAAGCCGCCCACCTGCTCTACTTCGTCATCAAGAACCACCCCTTCGCCGACGGCAACAAACGCTGCGGCGCGTTCCTGTTCGTCGAGTTCCTGAGCCGCAACGGGCGCCTGCTGGACGCAGGCGGCGCCCCGGTGCTGAACGACATCGGCCTCGCCGCGCTGGCGCTCCTGGTGGCGGAATCCGCCCCGGCCCAGAAGGAAACCATCATCCGCCTGATCATGAATATGCTGAGCCCAAAAAACGCATCATGACTGCCCCTTCGGCCTTGCCCACAAATCCCAAGAACAGCGCAGAGGATTGCGGATGAAAACCCTTGAGAAACGGTTACGCAAATTGACCATGAACGACCTCGAATCCTGGGCCGGGAAGACGATTGTCGGACGCGGCAAGGAGTATATCGGTCGCGTACAGCACTTGTCCCGCCTCGAAGATGGAACCTTGGCGGCTTGGGTGCGGGGAACCTTCGTCTACTCCACCTCAGTCCACCTCGATGACGCAGGAGGGCACGACTGGAGTTGCACCTGCCCCTATCCGGGCGGCGTCTGCAAGCACGCCGTGGCCGTCGTCCTCGCGGCGGCCGAGCATGTCAGGCGCAAGCAGGATATCCCCCTGCTCGAAGAGGACGACGAACTCTTCTTTGCCCTTCTCGACTTGGAGAACGAGGACGACTGGTCCGGTCAGGAGGATGACCCGGCGGTGAGGCATACTCTTCCCGAACCGCCCATGTCCTTGCGGAAAGAGCTGGAAGCCAAATCCAAGGCCGAACTCGTGCATCTGCTCCTGGTCCTGAACGGGGACAATCCGGAGCTCCTGAGGCTTTTGCGCCAGAAGGAGCACTTGGACCAGGGCCGGGTCGACAAGATCGTCCGTTCCCTGCGTGGCCAGATCACCAAAAAATCCAGAGAGGCGGCCTGGAGCAACTCGTGGAATGACGAAGGCCATATTCCGGACTACGGCCCGGTCCTCAAACAGCTCAAGGTCCTGCTGGAGGACGGATACGCCGATGCCGTCGTCAGTCTCGGGGAGCATTTGTGGGCAAGCTGCCAGGAGCAGGTGGAGCAGTCTCATGACGAGGGTGAACTGACCGTGGAGATCGGCGAGTGTCTCGAAGTCATCCTGGAAGCTCTGTCCCGGTCGAGCCTGCCCCCTGTACAGCAAGCACTTTGGTTTTTCGACCGGGCCGTGGAGGACGATTTCACCATGCTGGGGTCGCCTGAAGACTTTCTGAAAAAAGCGGTTCTTTCCGTCGATGAGTGGCGGGAAGTGGCGGACAAGCTGGAGGCTCGTTACAACCGGATGGCCTCTTCCACGGACTATTCCTCGAAATACCGGCGGGAAACGGTCTGCGGATGGCTGACCCTTGTTCTCGATTACGCCGGCTGGTCGGACCGGGTCGTGCAACTGCTGGAACGGGAGACGAGCCTGTCGGGCAGGTATGACCGCCTAGCCGACGCGCTTATCCGGAACGGTCAACCGGACAAGGCACGCCTGTGCTGCATCGACGGATTCCACAAGACGGCGGGATCATCTTCTGGCATTGCCCACGAACTTCATGTGCGGCTGCGCGACATGAACCTCGCTGACGGACGCCAGGACATGGTTGCGGCCTGCACGGCCGACCTGTTTTTCACGCATTCCTCGATGCGCAACTACGTGCAACTGCGCACCGAAGCGGAGAAAATTGGCTGTTGGGAAGCAGTCCGTCCTCTCGTGCTCATTTTTCTTCAGACAGGTGCCAGGCCGGAAGATCCCTCCATTGAGTCGGACATCCCGTGGCCCTTGCCGGAACCTGAAGTCAAATGGCCAGTTCCCTTGCGACGTCGATCGCAGGACCATTTCCCGAATTTCCATCTGCTGATCGAAATCGCCATTTTGGAAAAGCGCCTCGACGACGCGGTCCGCCTCAATGCCGAGCGTCCCCGCACAGCGCCCTGCGACAGGAGCCTCGACCTGAGCGTGGCCGAGGCCGTGGCCAAAAGTCACCCTCAGACGGCCCTCGACATCTGGCGGAGGGAGGTCGAATGGCTCATCGCCCAGGTCAAGCCAAGGGCGTACGAGCAGGCCGCGGAATACCTGCGCATGATGCGCAAGATTTTTCAAAAAACCAAAAGGATGAACGACTGGAACGCCTTGCTGGCCGACCTGCGCAAGCGCCACAAGGCCAAACGCCGTCTCATGCAGGAACTCGATACGCTGGACAAGGTAGTGCGTCTGGTGTGAACGCCCGCGCACCGAAAACCGGAGAGGACGAACGCGATCCGCACGGACTCACGGTTCCGCTGACATATCCGCAACCAACGTCTGGCGGACAGATGGCGGCGCCAGCGAATCCTGATTGAAAAGAACCCGGCTTTGCAGCAAACGAAGTGCATCCACCCGGTCGGGAAGGCCGATGGAACCGGCCCGGAAACATCAAAACCCAACCACCGACGCGAGGCTCCGCCATGAAGATTTCCCGCAATGACCCGTGCCCCTGCGGCAGTGGTCGAAAATACAAGAAATGCTGCCTGCCCGGAATCGAAGCCCAGGATTTCCTGTATCGCCGCATCAGCCAGACCTTCCGGAGCCTGACCGGGAAGCTCATGTCCTTCGTCGATGCAGCCCTGGGCCAGGAGACCATCGACCTGGCCTTCGACGAGTTCATGCTCTGGGACGAAGGCTTCGAGAAGCTCATCCCCTTCGAGGAGGTATCCCAGCCCCTCGTGGAGTGGGCGCTCTACACCTGGTATCTGACGCAGGCCGACATCGACGAACTTGAAGTCGAGGTGCCCCTCCCGGCCGACATGACAGTGGCCGAACTGTTCATGCAGCGGAAATCCGCCAAGCTCGACAGCCTGGAACTGAAAATCCTGCAGACCATCGGGCGCCCGGCGTATTCGTTCCACGAGGTGACGGGCATCCTGCCGGGCAGCGGGTTCTCGTGCAAAGACATCCTGACCGGCCGGGTTCACCGCGTCACGGACCACGCCGCGGCCAAATACCTGGAGGAGGCCGACATCATCTTCTGCGCCATCTCCGCCATCGAGGGCATCGAGATCCTGGCCGCGACGAGCCTTATCACCTTCCCCCTGTCGTGGAAAACACGGATCATCGACCTGCGGACGCACATGGCCCGCAACCGGAGTGAACTGGCCGAAGAGGACCTGCACGATTTCGATCTGGAAATCCGCCAGGTCTTTCTGGACATGTACGCTTCCCTGCTCAACCCGCCGCCAGTGGCCAACACCGACGGCGACCCGGTGGTCCTGCACGTGCTGCACTACTCCATCCCTGGCCCGAGGGAAGCTTTCGACGCCCTGTGCCACCTCTGCACGGTGGAATCTCCGGAGGAACTGCTCAAAGACGCCGAATTCTCCGAAACCGGCGAACTGACCGCTGCGACCATCCACTGGACCCGTGCCAAACCGGCCGAGGGTGTCGAGGCGGACAACACCATTCTCGGCATCATCCGCATCGCCGGAAACGGCATGACCATCGAGGTCAACTCTCAAAAGCGGGCCGAATCCATTGAAGAACTCGTCGAAAAGGCCCTGGGCGACAAGGCCCGGCTCGACTCCACCGAGGTCAACCCGATGGACGACCTCGAAGACGCGTTCGACGAGGGGGACTTCGACCCGCGGGAATCTCTCTAGCAGTGACAACCGAAAATTGACCATCCGTGATCACCGAATTTTGACCACCCTGAAACGTGTTTATTGCTCTGGACGCTCTGAGGGCGATCGTCCGGCCTCTCCAACTGGTAGCCTTCTTTATATCCGCGTTGCCTTTTGATTCAGGCTCTGCTTCAACCGATAGCTCTCCCAACTGCAATTGATGAGTAAGGGGTCTACGAACCCCATCTTCCAATAATTTCAGGCTATGAGATATTACACCTCCAATTCAAGGAGGTCATCATGAAATCTCATATTGGTCAGAAGCGTGCGGCTTGGTGGCTCACCCATGTGGCGCAGTGGCGGCAAAGCGACATGAGCAAGGCCGGGTACTGCACTAAGCACAGCCTTAATCTCAGTTCGTTTCGCTACTGGATGCGCAAGTCGAGCACGGCGACAATGGACGTGTCCGCTGCGATCGTTCCTCTTCCGTTCACTCTGGTTCCGAAGCTTCCGTCCATCAGCCTTTTTGTCGGCAATCGCTACGCCCTGGACATCCCGGCGGACTTTGACGAGGCGGCGCTGGCCAGGCTTCTGTCCGTATTGGAGCCCCGATGCTGAGGATGCCCGCGACCAAGGTCTATCTCGCCCCTGGTGTCACGGATATGCGGGCCGGGATCGACAGGCTGAGCATGACGGTCCAAGGCATCCTGGATATGGACCCGTTCTCCGGGCACCTTTTCGTCTTCTGCAACCGCAAACGTAATGCGCTTAAGGTTCTGTATTGGGACCGCAACGGATTCTGCCTCTGGTTCAAACGTCTTGAGAAGCATCGTTTCTGCTGGCCGGAGCACGCGGCCGGGGTCATGAATGTCACCCCGCAACAGCTCGGCTGGCTCCTCGATAGCCTCACGATAAATCCTCGCGGAGCGCATCCGAATTTGACATACAAATTGCTGTTTTAAGCTTAAATTTCCCGCTATTTCAAGCAATTGCGTCTATGAAAAAAGGCATGGGCGATATCGAAAACCTGCCTAATGACGTTGGGCAACTCAAACATCTTATCTGGGATTACTACCAGCAGATCAACCACCTTCAGGACCGCGTGGCCCTGTTGCAGCTGCCCTGTATGCTCCCAAGTCCGAAAAATCCAAAGATCTCTTCCAGGGCATCCTGCCTCTGCCCTTGATCAAGATCGCAGAAGCGAAATCGACGGAAGTGCCCGTAGTCGAGATCCCGGCCCACACCAGGGCCAAGCGGGGGCGCAAGCCCCTGCCGGACCATCTGCCACGCATCGAAGTCACCCACGATCTGCCCGAAGACCAGAAGGTCTGCGCCTGCGGGACTTGTCTGAAACGCATCGGCGAAGAGGTTTCCGAAAAGCTCGACTACGTCCCGGCCGTCATGCAGGTCGAGCGCCATATCCGTCCGAAGTACGCCTGTCCGTCCTGCGACGGCGAGGAGGGCATGCCGGTGGTGCGCATCGCGCCAATGCCGCCGCAGATCATCCCCAAGGGCATCGCCACTCCGAGCCTGCTGGCCCAAGTTATCACCGCAAAGTTCGTCGATGCCATGCCGTTCTCTCGCCAGACCAAGGAGTTTGCCCGCTTGGGCGTGGACATTCCGCGTCATTCCATGTCCGGGTGGGCCATAGCCGTGGCCAAGGCGCTGGAGCCGCTTCATGAACTGTTCCGGGCGGAGATCCGCTCCGGTCCGGTCATCAACATGGACGAAACTACTCTGCAAGTCCTCAAGGAACCGGGCCGACCCGACACCTCGACGTCGTATCTTACTATAATTTTTGTATGCCTGGACAAGACGGCAAAACTCCTGCCATGAGGATAGGTATTACAAAATAGATCATTAAGGTTGATGAAATTTTGTATTTTGGGAGATATTAATATGTGATATTTTATTCATGACATGCAAGAATAATATTTTATCTTCTTTATAATACATGAGGACTCGCCTATTCGAAAAAATGGAGCATTCCACTTCGATAGACGTTCGACAATTACAAGTTCTATAAATAAATGCATAAATTTAGGACTATGGGATCGTTATCTGCAACCTCGAAAGTAAGTTATGCTCCTTATGATGGATGTGACGCTTGTCTTTCGCAACGCAAGGAGAAATATTCATGAACGCGATGGAAAACCTCGTCCGCAAGAGCATCGACCGAGAACAGCCCCAGAGTAAGATATTGGGCATCGGCGGCAGTCCGAGAAAAGGCGGGAACTCCGACACCCTCCTCAAAGTCATGCTGGGCGGAGCAGCCAAGCACAAAATCGAAACACAGGGCTTGCAATTGCGAGACGTTTCCTTTCAGGGCTGCATCGGTTGCGAACGTTGTAGAAAAGACAAGGTCTGCACTGGCCTAACGGACGGGATGTCGTTCCTTTATCCTGATATCCTCGAATCGCGAGGCTTGATCCTAGTCTCGCCCACCCATAACTACAATGTTACGGCCTGGATGAAAGCTTTCATCGACCGACTCTACTGCTTCTACAATTTCGACTGTGAATGTCCACGCGGTTGGTCGAGCCGCTTGGCCGGACAGAGCCGTAAGGCGGTCATCGCCGCCATTTGTGAGCAGGCCAACGCCAAAGACATGGGCTTCACCGTGGACGCCATGCGCCTGCCTCTGGAGAGTATGGGATTTGAAATTGTCGGTGTACAGACAGTGTTCAAGGTATTCGAAAGGGGTAAGGTTAAGGAAGACAATGACGCCCTCCTCAAAGCCGAGCAGCTTGGGTCGGACTTAGCCAAAGCCCTGTTGCGTTGAGTTGTAGGCACGGCACGCCGTGAAGAAAATCGGCCTTTTCGCCGAGAACAAAGGGTCGTCCGTCCGTGCGACCCTTTGTTTCAGGTGGGACCGTTTGACTGCGTGACGACCGCCGGGGAAAATGTGACAAATCCGCCCTTCCGTGCGTATATGCCCATACATGGTTAAACCAGACAACGACAGAGACGACGCCTGGGCCGTGGAGCGGACCCTGAGCGGCGACCGTGAGGCCTTCACCGTCCTCGTCCGGCGCTATCAGGGGCCCGTCTTCCGCCTCATGCTGCGCTTCACCAGGGATGAGTGCGAAGCCGGGGAGATGGCCCAGGACGCCTTTGTCCGGGCCTACGAGCGTCTGGCCTCCTACGATTCACATCGGCGCTTCTTCACCTGGCTCTACACCCTGGCCCTGAACCTGGCCCGGGACCATGCGCGGCGGGTCACTCGCGCCCCGATGTGCAGGCAGGACCTGGACACGACCCTTGCCGATGGAAGACGCGACCCACTGGCCACCCTCGAGGCCGCCAGGATCCTCGAAGCCCTGCGCGGTCTGCCGCACAAATACGCCGAGGCCCTGGCGTTGCGATACATTGAGGACATGCACCTGGACGAGGTGGCCAAAACCCTGGGCCTATCAGTAAGCGGCGCCAAGATGCGCGTGCACAGGGGGCTACGTATGATGAGGGAACATTTCGGGGAGGAAGAAAAACCATGAACAACGGGCACCAAAACAACACAGCGTAGGACAGACTCGCGTCAGGCCTGCGAGAACTGGGCGGCATGGAACCGCGAGCAGACTTCGCATCCCGCGTCATGGAGCGCATCGGCTCTGCGGCCCCCTTACCCCTTCCGAAGCGCCGGTCGGAGCGCATCCTCGACTGGTTCGTCAGGCCACGCATCATCCGGGTCTCGCCCCTGGGAGGTCTGGCCGCCGCGGCCTGCCTGCTGCTGTCCATGGGCCTGTTCCTCAGGCACGGAATCGATGCTCGCAGCCTGGCGCCGGAAGGCCTGTCCCCCGTGACCTTCGTCCTGGCCGCGCCGTCGGCCAGGGAGGTGGCCGTCATCGGCAGTTTCAACGGCTGGAACGCCGCCGGATGGACCATGACCCACGACCCGTCCCGGGGCCTGTGGACCCTGTCGTCGGCCCTGCCGCCCGGCAGCCACGAATATGTCTTTCTCGTCGACGGGACCACGCCCATGGCCGATGCCGCGGCCGCGCTCAGCGTCGACGACGGCTTCGGCGGCCGCAACTCGGTCCTGCTGGTGAAGGATGACCATGGCTCGATTCTCTAGCTTGCTCCTCCTGCTGGCTGCCTTGATGGCCGCGCCGGTCGCACTCCACGCCGCGCCTCTGGAAGGGACTCTCCGTCAGGCCCAGGCCGAAAAGAGGCTGACGACCGGGGAAGCGGAAGGCATCCGGGCCAGCATCGACCAGGCCCGGGAGCGGAATCTGCCCACGGCGCCCCTGACGTCCAAGGTAGAGGAAGGACTGGCCAAGCGCGTCCGCCCAGAGACCATCATCCAGGCCCTGGACGCCATTCGCGAAGATTACGCCTTCGCTCGCGACGCCCTCAGACGGGGCGGAGCAGAGCCGACACCGGAAGACATCGTCCGGACCGGGGACAGCCTGCGGCTCGGTCTCACGCGTGCGGAGCTGGCCGAAATGGCCGAACTGAACCCGCCCCCGCCCATGCTTGCCACGGCGGCCAGGACCAGGGCCGCCCTGAACGCCATCGACTTCTCCGCTGTCCTGTCGGGCGACATCCTGCGCCGGGGACTTTCCCTCGGGTCTCTTACGCCCGGCTGGGAGCAGCTCTTCCGTGTGGCCCAGCGCACCCGCGATGCCGGCATGCCCGACGACGCCGTGGCGGTCGCCGCCACCCGGGTTCTGGCCGATGGCGGAGGTCCGGCCGAGGTGCTGCAGGAACTCGGGCTGACGGTCCGCGACACTCGCCGCGGACCGGCCGAGGCGACAAAATAAACTGTGACCTTCAGGTCGCCCAGACGTATATCCTTGTGTCATGAAGAACATCATCACAATCCTCACCCTCATGCTGCTGACTGCGACCTTGCAAGGTTGCGCGACCATGGGCACGGCCGTCCGGAAAATCCAGGGGGAATACTATCAGGTTCAGGGAGAATATTACCTGAACAGAGGCGATTTCAGCGCCGGACGCACCGCCTTCGCCCCCAGATTGGCCCAGTTCCCCGACGATCCGGAGCTCAACTACTTCATGGCCCGTTTTGAACTGGGTGCGGACAAGCCCGAAGCGGCCCTTCCCTATATCCAGAAAGCCGTGAAGCTGTCCCCGGCCAACGCCGACTACCGGTTCTGGGAAGGCGTCACCTTCTGGGCCCTGATGAAGCCGGACAGGGAGCGGGCCGCCTATGAAAAGGCCCTGGCCATCGCTCCGGAGCACAGCTCGGCGAATCTCTACCTCGCGCACAACATGCTCGACAGGGGCAAAAACGCCGATGCCCTCAGACTTTACGACAAGGTGCTCTCCCTGAACCCGCTGGAGCCCCAGGCCATGTTCAATAAGGCCGTGGCCCTGGAGCGCCTCAAACGGTTCACGGAAATGAAGCCGGCCCTGCAGCGCTACTTGGAGAACTATGCCGACGCGCCCCTGGCGCGGCAGGGAGTGCGTATGCTGAACAAGGCCGGCGACTTCACGTGGCGCAACCACATCATCGGAATGCGCACCATCCCCTTGCGGGCCGTGGATTTCCTGCCCGGAAGCGCAACGCTGACCGAGAGAGCCGCAACGTCCTTGAAGAGCGTCGGCGAGATCCTGGCCGAAAAAACGGACCTGAGCGTCCACGTCGTGGCCTACGTCAAGGGCGACAATAACCTGGCCAGGGAACGCGCCCTGGCCGTCAGGAATTTCGTGAGCCGCGAATATCCGGAAGTCACCCCGGAGCGCCTCGCGCCGAGTTGGTTCGACAAGCCCGAAAACATCAAAACGGACGGCAGGACCCACAATCTGGCCCAGTCCGTCAACATCTTCACCAAGGTTCAATAATCCCAGGAGGATTTACCATGAACAGCATCCTTCGTCTTCTTATGTCCGGCCTCATCCTCGTGGCCCTTTCGGCCCTTCCGGTCCTGGCCCAGGCGGCGGATGAACCCACCGACGACCCCGACGCCGTTTCGTCCCTGAGCAACCCGGCTCAGGCGGCCAAGGCGGAAGGCCTGGCAGTAGCCGCCACTGAAAAGGCCGCCGAAGCGCTCGATGCGGCGACAGCTGAACTCGGCGATGCCCGGGGCGCCTACGATGCGGCGGTCGCGTCCCAGGATCAGGCCGCCATAGACAAGGCGGATGCAGACCTGACGGCGGCGACAGGAGCATACAACGACGCCCTGGCAGACGCAGCCGGAGTAACCACAGCTGAAGTCGAAGCCATGCGCGCCGAAGGCCTCGGCTGGGGAGAAATCGCCCATGAACTCGGCGTCCACCCCAGCACCATCGGCCAGAGCGTCGCGAACCAGAACCGCAATCGCAACATGAACCACCTAGGCAAGGAATACGGCGTGACAGCCCGCAACACGGCCACGGGCAAGTCCGCCAAGGAATCGGTCTCCAGCTCCGGCAAAAGCAATAACGCCGGCGGGAATAGCAATGCCGGTGGTAAAGGCGGCGGAAACGGCGGCGGAAACGGCGGTGGTAACGGCGGTGGTAACGGCGGTGGTAACGGCGGTGGTAACGGCGGCGGTAACGGCGGCGGAAAGAACTAGCACCCTTTCGTTTTCGCTGATCATTGATTCAGGGATCGGACGACTTGTCCGGTCCCTTTGCTTTTTGAGTGAGTCATCCCCCGCACGTTATGCGGGACAGTCCATTATGTAGCGGTCCAGCTGCAGGGCGAGAGCCGGGGCTTCCTGTTCGAGCTGATTGCGGGCCTCCGCTGTGAGCACGGCTATGCGGCATATCCCATCCGCTTCCATATGTTCCGTGGCAATGCAGGGACCGAAAGCCCCCTTGGGAGCAACAATGGCCCCAGCATCGTAATGCGCAAGACGGGAAGTCCTGTCAGTAGATCTGGAAGTTGCAGAACCCCACATGATCAGTTGCATGCCTTCGTACGCAGCCCCCTGCGCGACGATGACATCGCCTTCTTCGTAGGAACGTTCCGTGAGCCACGGAGCAAGCTGTTCGACCAGCGCTTCAAAAATGCTCAGCCTGTCCAGATGGGCCATCATGTCATCCACAGTCTGCTCGAAAAGGTTTTCTTTTGCCGACGCCTGAGTTTCCAGCATCTGCTCGAATTTTTCCAGGATGGTGTCTTCGCAGAGCTCAAGTCCCTGATCGCGGTCTGCCGTGAAGCGAATCCCCTCCAGGACCGCCGGGGCAAGCGCTCGTGACAGCGTATCCTTGAAACGATTGGACGGGTTCGCAATCACGATCGGAATCATTGCCGTATGCGCAGCCTGAATGACGCGCTGGAGGGCATTGACGGAAGATACGTCAAACCCCGAAACGCCGGAAAAATCCAAGAGCATGCACCATGGCCGGGGAGAAACGCTGAGTCCGGCCTTGAGCTCTTCGCTCAGACGAGCGGCGGAGCCAAAGAACAGATAGCCGCTCAGCTGGTATCCCTGAAGTCTGGTCCCGTTCGTCCGCAGGATGGTGCGATTGGGAATCGAGCGGCTTTTGCGACTGTGCCGCATGGTGCCATTGAACCTTTCCCTGATGACATCGATCCTGCTGAAACGAATAATGAAAAGCACCGTGGTGATCAGCAGGCCGATTCCGACTCCCTTGAGGAATCCCAAAAGGCAGATGGACAGAAAAATGCTCCCCAGCACAAGATAGTCCTGAAGGGGAAGCTTGCGGTATGTGCTGTAGAGCCAGGTATCCATGATATCGATGCCGAGGAAGACAAGCAGGCCGCCGAGAACAGGCAGGGGGAAGAATTCCAGTGCCGCGCCACCGACAAAGAGAACCGCAGCGACAACGGCCGAGGCCACAAGTCCTGCCAGACGGGTGTAGGCACCCGTCATCCGGCAAAGGAGGGAAAGCGAGAGCGCGTGGGCTCCGGGGGAACTACCGCCCAGTGCGCTGGCAATGTTTGCCAGACCAACGTTACGAAATTCCTTGTTGAAATCAACGTCAACGACTCCCCCAAGGTCGATGCCACTCACATTCAGCAGAAGCCCAATCAGGGTGACCAGAAAAACGGCACCCATGACGGGCAACTGTTCAAGTACGACATCCCAGCGCACCATACCGAGTTCGGCCGGGCTAAAGGCCGGCCAGAGGCCACTGGCTGGCACGCCGGAAAGAAGAAAGCCTGTTGACCGGGCTTCGGTCAGTGACATCCCGGCGATCTGGAATGCAACATAATAGACCGCGGTCACGGCAAGCAGTGATGCAGGAAGGATGAAAAAATGCGGCCAGCGTTTCAGGACAAGCCAAAGAAGGATGGCATACAGGGCGCCTGGTCCCCACTGCAGAAGCAATGATGCATCAAGCAGGCTCTTCATCGTGTCGAAATTGACGTCCATACCGCTCATGACCGAAAGGCCACCCAGGGCGAGAAGCCATCCGCCGCCTGCCAGAAAGCCGCCTACTACGGGGTAGGGCACGAAGCGGAACAAATTGGTCAGTCTGAAATGACCGATTGCTGTAAGCGCCAGACCAGTGGCAAGAGTAGCCGACCCGATGGAGGCGACCATAGTCATGAAAGTTGCTTCCGGGGACGCCATTCCCATGGCTGCGACTACCGAAGGGCCCATTCCTGCGAGGACAGCCACCGGAGCATCCTGCGGCAAACATATGACGGATCGGAAGGAACTGGTCAGGGCGAGGAGGATGCCCATGACAACCGCGCCGAAAAGCAGCAGCCCCGATGCTCGCGTCGCAAGCGGTGCGAGCGAGCCTGAGAAAATCATGGCGCTCAGGGATACCTCGATGACGACAATGAGAACGCCAATGACACAGCCGAGAGCCAGCGCAGGGACTATTTTATGCGACAACAGGTCATCCGCAAGTTCCTTGAGTAGTTGTTTCATGCTCATCTCCTCCAAGAAACATATGTCATGACAAGGCGTTAACGCAATGCATAATCGGACGGCCCCGGCAAACGCATGCCCTTCCAACACGCAGCTAAAGCCGCCATAGCATCTTGTCTGCCGCCCTTCGTCAATCATTCCCGTCAATGGGAAACCGATTCGCAGCACGGCCAAATCCCCTCTGGCAAAAATGGCCCAAGCCCGCTAATGACTGCATGTTCCCAACCGAATCAGGATGATGCAATGACCACAAACGCCGCCGCCCTCTTCACCTACCCCTTCGTATCCCTGTGTCTGGTGGCCCTGTTCGGGTTCGGCAACATCGCCGTTTTCTACGGCCTCTATCCCTATCTCATCTCCATGGGCATCTCGCCCTTCTGGGCCGGCTGGATTCTCGCCCTGGAGCCCCTGGCCGCCTTCGTGCTGCGCCCATTCATCAGCCCCGGCCTCGGACCGGGCAACGCTTTGCCGGTCATGCGCGCAAGCCTGGTCATGATCGCTCTCGCCCTGTTTGGCTACGCCTGGGCCCAAAGCCTTCCCGCTCTCATCTGCCTGCGCGTCTTCCACGGCGCGGCTTTCGTAAGTCTGGTCTCGGCCACCACAGCCCTGCTCGTGCACTTCATCCCGCCATCCAGAAGCGGCCAGGGCTTCGGCCTCTTTTCCCTGACCACCATGCTGCCCTTTGCCGTCATGCCCCCGCTCATGGAGTATCTGATCCGGATTGTCCCCGATGCCGGGCACGCCTATGCCTGGGTATCCCTCATGACCCTGCCCGCCCTGGCCCTGCTGGCACCTCTCGGCTCCCATGCGCGTCAGGCTCAGGAAAAAGAAAGGCAAAGTTCTTCAGGACCGACATCGACTGGCTTCGCCGACATCGGGTCGGCCTTGAAAAACCCCGGCGTGGCCCTCATTCTGGGCGCGGGACTGATGACATTTCTCGGTTCCACCCTGCTCTTCTTCTTCATGAAGGACTTCGGAGCGAGCATAGGACTGACCAACACGGGCCTCTTTTTCACCGTGTCCACGGGGGCCACCATTGCAGTGCGCCTGATCGGCAGCGCCCGTTTCGACAGGATGGACAAGCGCCGGACCCTGATGCTCACGTTCCTCGTCCTGGCGGGATGCTACGCGTCCTACTCACTGGTCGCATCGCCCCTGCCCTTCCTGCTCGCGGCAGGCCTTTTCGGCGCCTGCATGGGCGTGGCCATGCCGCTTCTGCAATCGACCCTCTTCCACCTGTCCGACCCGTCCAAACGCGGCCTGACCGCCAACCTCATGCTGTCGACCATGGACGCAGGCTATGTCCTGGGCCCCTGGCTCGGCGGCATGATGCTCGGCATGGGCCTGTCCCACGCGGACCTGTTCCGGCTCTCGGCGCTGCTGGCCCTTGGCGCATGGCTGCTGATCCGCCAAAGCGGGCAGCCGTCCCCGGCCACCCTCAACCCATCCCACGGGAGAACTCCATGACCCGCACCCGAAAGGAAAACCTGGACCGCCTCCGCGCCAACCCCGGAACCGTCGAACCCGGCCAGCGCGTCGAAGTCGGTCCCTTCCGGCCCGAAGACGCCGAAGGCGTGGCCAGGCTCTATTTCGCCATCTACGGGGAGAATTTTCCCCTGGACTACATCTACGATCCCGAGCAGATCACAGCCGCCAACGCCGGACCGGAGCTCCACCAATTCGTTGCCCGCACCGCGTCCGGCGACGTGGTCGGCCTGACGGCCCTCTTCCGCGCCGCGCCGAACCCCGGCGTCATGGAGTCGGGTGGGCTCATGATCCTGCCGGCCTACCGCGGAGGCACCCTGACGATGCGCATGACCAAAGCCTCCCTGGCCACCCTGCCGGAGGAACTGGGCCTCAACGCCATCTTCGGCCAAAGCGTTTGCGACCACCTCATCACCCAGAAGCTGGCCCGTCATTTCTCATTTCCTCCCTACGCCCTGGAGATGGAAGCCATGCCCCCCAGACCCAAAGGCAGCACCGACGGCGTCGGGGGCAGAATCTCCCTGCTGAGCGAACTGCGCGTCTATCGCGATGTGCCCCACACTGTGCACTTGCCCGAACGCTTTGCCGGCTTTCTCGAGGACCTGTACGGCAAATACGGTCTAAAGAGATCCTTCGGGACGCCCCAACCCGCCAGCGGGCGAACCCGCGCTAGCGTGACGACCATGGATGGTGCATCCCTGGCCAAACTCCTGGTCGACGAACCGGGCGCGGACCTCGGCGAGACCATTGACGCCTTCGAGAACGGGCATCCCGGACGTCACGCCTACCAGCTGCAACTGCCTCTGGCCCATCCGGGGCTGCCCGCGGCTGCGGAAACGGCGCGGGAGCGCGGCTACTTCTTCGGCGGGCTGCTGCCGCTGTGGACCGGAACCGACGTACTGCTGCTGCAGAAGCTCGCCTCGGACCCCGACTTCTCGCTCCCGCTGCTGCTGACCGACGAGGCCAGGGAGCTTATGGACCGCATCCGTTCGGACTGGGCCGGTCTGAACGGCCGATAAGAGAGACCAAGCAGGGCCCAGGCCCCGCAAGTTGACACAAAGCCCTTTTCTTTCGCACTGTTTGGCACTTTTTCAGCCCAAGGATGTGTCCATGCCTCATGAACCTTACGATATCGGCCCCGCACGCCCCCGCCTGGACGCCCTGACCAAGGCGTGCGGCACGGAGCGTTTCAGCGCCGATCACTACCCGCCCGATCTGCTCTGGGCCGGAGCCAGACGCTGCGGCGTGCCCCACGGCATCCTTCGCGTCGTCGACGCGGCCGCGGCCAGGGCCCTGCCCGGCGTGCACGCCGTCCTGACCCGCGAGGACGTGCCAGGATCGAACCGCCAGGGCATCGTGCACAAGGACATGCCCGTTCTGTGCGGGACGAAGGTGCGCCATTGCGGGGACCCCGTGGCCCTAGTGGTCGCGGAATCGCGCGACGTGCTGCGCCAGGCTCTGGCCCTCATCCGCGTGGACATCGAGCCTCAGCAGGCCCTGGCCGACATGGACGCGGCCCTGGCTCCGGATGCCCCGCTCATCCACGAAGATCACGGCTCCAACGTCCTGCTGTCCGCCGAGATCCGCAAGGGAGACGCCGAAGAGGCCCTGGCGCAGTGCGATGTGGTCCTGGAGGAAACCTTCTTCACTCCGTCACAGGCCCACGCCTTCCTGGAGACCGAAAACGGCCTGGCCCGTCTGGACGATGATGGCGTTCTGCACCTGACCGTCTCCACCCAGGCCCCTTTCCGCGACCGCTTCGAGATCGGCCACGCCCTGGGCGTTGAGCCCTGGAAGATCCATATCCACAGCCCTTTTCTTGGCGGCGGATTCGGCGGCAAGGACGGGGCCACGGTACAGTGCCTTCTGGGGCTTGCCGCCCTGCGCCTCCCGGGGCGGACCATCAAGATGTGGTGGGACAGGGAGGAGAGTTTCCTGGCAGGCTACAAACGCCACGCGGCCCGGATGCACTATCGGCTGGGCGCCATGAACGATGGCACGCTCAGAAGCGTGGTCTGTCGCCTGTGGTACGACACCGGGGCCTACGCCCACCTGGGCGGGGAGATCATGGAACTGGGCATGGAGCACGCCGCCGGGCCCTACCGAGTGGAGCACATGGATTGCCGGGGCTTTTGCGTATACACCAACAACCCCGTGGCCGGGGCCTTCCGGGGCTTCGGCGTGGCCCAGGTCAGCCTGGCCTTCGAGGGCATGATGGACCGCCTGGCCGACCGGCTCGGGCGGGATCCGCTGGACCTGCGCCGCCAGAACGCCCTGCGCCGCGGGGACCGCAACTGCGCGGGCGTCACGCTGACCTCCTCCGTGGGCCTCGACGAGTGCCTGCGCCGCGTCCAGGGCCACGAGCTCTGGACCACGCGCCACGCCTGGAAAAAGGGCGCCCCCACGTTCACCCGTCGCGGGGTCGGCATCGCCGCGGTCTTCAACGGCATGGGCTACGGCCGGGGACTGGCCGACAACGCCATCGCCAAGATCGAACTGACGCCACAAGGCCGATTCGTCATCTACAGCGGCGTCCCGGACATGGGCCAGGGCAACGCCTCGACCTTCGCCCAGATCGCGGGTGAAATGCTCTGCCAGGACGCCAGCCGTCTCGAAGTCATCCAGCCGGACACTAAGCGCTCCCACCCGTCGGGCTCGGCCTCGGCCGGCCGGACCACGTACACGTTCGGCCAGGCGCTGATTCAGGCCTGCGAGCTCATGACCTCCAAGCTCGTCCGCCGCGCGGCCCTGGCGCTCATGATCGACGAACCCGGTGGCTTCACCCTGGTGCCCGGCGCGGTCAGGCACCTGCCGACAGGCAAGGAGCTGCCCCTGACCGTTATGGGCTCCATGCTGCCCCGCGACGACCGCGTCTGCGTGTCCGAATACCTCATGCCCGTTTCCCGTGAAGTGCCGGAAACTGGAAAAGATTTTGCCCTGGGCTTTCCGCACCTTATCTTCCCCTTCGCGGCGCACCTGGTGCGCGTCGAGGTCGACGAACTCACCGGCCTGGTGCGGGTCTGCGACTATCTCGCGGCCACCGACGGCGGCCGCGTCCTGAACCCCCAAAACTTCCACCAGCAGATCGAGGGGGCCGTGGCCCAGGGGCTCGGCTTCGCCCTGATGGAGGGCTTCGGGACCGAAAACGCGCGCATCACGACCCCCGACCTGTCGACCTACCTCATCCCCACCAGCCTGGACCTGCCGGACACGCGGTCCATGGCCGTGGAGACGCTGGAGCACAGCGGGCCCTTCGGCATGAAAGGCGTGGGCGAGGAGGGCCTGAACGGCCCGCTGCCGGCCGTGGCCTCGGCCCTGTCCGACGCTCTGGGCGCGCGCATTACCCGCGCCCCCGTCACACCGGCCATGATCCTCGAACTTCTGGCCTCACGCGGAGCACAGGCATGATCATCCATTTTTGCATCAACGGCCGGGACACGGAGCTCGACGTGCGGGGCGACGAGCGCGCCGTGGACATCCTGCGCGAAAGGCTGGGACTGACCGGCACCAAGGAAGGCTGCGGAACCGGCGAATGCGGCGCGTGCGCCATCCTGGTCGACGGGCGGGCCCGCCTGTCGTGCCTGACGCTGGCGGCCCAGCTCGACGGCCGGGACCTTACCACCATCGAGGGGCTCGGCAGCCCCGAGGCGCCCCACCCCCTGCAGCAATCCTTCGCCGAGCGCGGCGCCGTGCAGTGCGGATTCTGCACGCCGGGCATGGTCGTGACCGCCGCGGACCTCCTGGCCCGCGACCCGCACCCCGGCCGCGAGGCCATACGCGAGGCCCTGTCCGGCAACCTCTGCCGCTGCACGGGCTACTCCCGCATCCTCGATGCGGTGCACAAGGTGGACGAGCGATGAGTGCATATCTGCCCGGAACCCTGGCCGATCTCTGGAACCTTCTCGAAGAGGCGAACACGTCCGTCATGGCGGGGGGAACGGACTTTCTCGTGCGGCGCAGGGCCGGGAAGTGCGCAGGGCGGATCTGCTGTCTGGAGCGCATCCCCGAACTGCGCGGACTGGAAGCGCAGGACGGCGTCCTGGAGATCGGCGCGGCCACGACCCTGACCGACCTGCTGGAATCCTCGACCGTCGCCGCCCGCCTGCCAATGCTCCACCAGGCTATCCGCCAGCTGGGCTCGCCCCTGGTGCGCAACCAGGCCACCCTGGGCGGAAATATGTGCACGGCCTCGCCCGCAGGGGACACGCTCCCCGCCCTGTACGCCCTCGGGGCGCAGGCGGTGCTCATGTCGCGGGACGCGGAGCGGGCCCTGGACGTGGCGGGGTTCATCACCGGCCCCGGCCGGACCGTTCTCGAACCCGGCGAAATTCTGGCGCGCGTGCGCATCCCCCTGCCGGACCCGGGCGCCGTGCAGCATTTCGAGAAAGTCGGCAGACGCCAAGCCCTGGCCATCAGCGTGGCCAGCCTGGCCGCCGTGCTGCGTCTGGACGGGGACGCCGTCCGGGACATTCGCCTGGCCTTCGGCAGCGTGAGCCCCACGGTGCTGCGCTGCGCCGAGGCCGAGGCCTGGCTGACGGGCCGCACCCTGACCGCCGATAACCTGAGCCACGCGGCAGACCTCGTGCGCGCGGCCGTGCGGCCCATTGGAGACGTGCGGGCCACGGCGGACTACCGCCGACAGGTGGCGGGCAACCTGCTTCTGCGGCTGGAAGCATACCGGCCATGAGAGCCCTGGTCCTGACACGGGTGCCGAAGCGCACGACCTGATCACGGCCGTGTCCGCATCCGTCACGGACTGGGCCGCAGGCGCGAAGCAGTCCGACGACATCACCATGCTCGCGGTGCGGTATCCCGGACCCGCAACGCAGTGACTTCCATCCCAAGGAGAACCCATGAATATTGAAACCCGGATCGTCGAAACCAAGGCCCTGCTGACCTGCACCGGCCGCATGGACGCCGTCTCGGCCCCCCGCTTCGAGGCCGCCTGCACGGAACTGCTCGAACAGGGGCGCGCGAACCTTGTGGCGGACCTGAGCGGCCTTGAATACATCAGTTCCGCCGGACTGCGCAGCATCCTGGCTTCCGGCAAAAAGCTCAAGGCCTCCGGCGGAAGCCTCGCCTTCTGCGGCCTGTCCGGCATGGTGGACGAGGTTTTCAGGGTTTCGGGATTCCTGAAGCTGTTCCGGATTCATGCTTCGGCAGCCGAAGCGCTGGAAGGCTGATGGCGGACTGGACGAGCGCGAGCCAGGGGGGCAGGGCATTTTCCTGGTCCACGAGATGGCCGGCGAACACACCTACCGCCGCAACGGCGACATGAACGAATTCAGGGCCTGCTTCGCCCTGCCCAAGGAAGAACGGACATGAACTACCAACGGACCATCACCCTGCGCCTGCACGCCGACCCAGCCTGGATTCCCATGGTCCAGGGCCTGGCCGAACAGTGCGGCACGGTTTTCGGCCTGGATCGCGGCAAGGCCCTGCGCCTGACCATGGCGGTGGAAGAGATCCTGGCCTACCTGGCCTTCCTTACGCCGCAGGCCCCCCTGGAGCTGAACCTGTCGCCCGGCGCCAGCCATGTCGACACGACTTTCTCCTTCGCGACCCGGGACGCCGACCTCTGGGCCATGAACATCACCGCCTGCGGGGCCGACTGCGCCGATGAAAACATTCAGGCCATGGGACTGCTCCTGGCCGCGCGCATGAGCGACGGTCTGGAGGTGCGCCGTGACGGCGCGAACGTGACCCTGCGCCTGCGCCAGGACCGCTCCTATCCAGACCTGGAGGCGCGCAAAGCCGAACGCTTCGCGCCCCGGGGAGAGGTGCTGTTCCAGCCCGCCCTCGACCCGAGCCGGATCAAGGAGGCCTGCGCCCTGGCCACGGCGCTCTATCCCGAAGGAATCGTGCCGCAGGCGTTCAGGACTCCTGGCAAGGTGGTCGACCAGATTTTGGGAGGCGAGCTTTCCGGAGCCATCGCGCTGGACCAGGGTGGCAATGTATGCGGCTTCATGATCTGGAACTCGCGTTCCGCCACCAGCGTGTCCTTCTGCGGGCCGTATGTCTTCACCTGCGAAAGGACCGCCGTCGCGCGCGGGCTGACGGAGCATCTCGTCGGCACCGTGGCCCGGACTCCCGTCTCGGCCATATTGAGCCAACTGCCCACGGAAGATCTGCCCCGGGAGGATGTCGAACTGCTGGGAACCCTGCCCCTGCTCGCGGCCGACGGCACGCCCTGCCCCATGCCGATCTGGTATCGGGGCATGCGCGAGGACAACGGACTCGCGGTATGGACACACCCGGAACTGGAAGGCTTCCTGCGCACAGCATACGAGCAACTCTTCCTCATGCGCGACATCCACGCCGTCTCGCACCAGGGCGAGCAGGTGGCCGGGCGCTCCGTCTTCGCTACATCCTTCCAGCCCGAGGCCAGCCAGGCGCTGCTCATCCCCATGCTCGACGGGGCCGACGCTTCCGACACCGTGCGCGGACACGTCCAGCTGCTCACGTCTGAAGGGTACCGCAACATCCTGGTCCACCTCGACCTGGCCCACGGCTGGCAGGCGGCTCTGGCCCCCGCCCTGCTGGAGAACGGTTTCCAACCCCGCGTCCTGCTCCCCCATGCGGGACAGGCGGACGTGATGGTGCTGCAGCATGTTGGATCTTGAACGACTGGTACCGGCCCACGTCCGGAGCTTCGAGGTCTATACGCCGAGCAGGCCCGACCAGGAACTGATGCGCCTCTTCCGGGTCGACCACCTGCACCGTCTCAACAATAACGAGAACCCCCTGGGCCCGCCGCCCGAGGCAGCCCGCATCATAGAGGGCTTCCCGCCCCGCCTGGCGCCCATCTACCCCAGCGGCGACGCCTACGCCCTGCGCCAGATCCTGGCAGGACGCTTCGCCAAGTCGCCAGACCAGTTTCTGGTCGGCAACGGCTCGTGCGAGGTCATCTCCAGCGTCATCAAAGCCTTTTGCGCCGAGGGCGACAACATCGTCACGGCGGACAGGACCTTCGCCGTGTACGAATGGGTCGCCGAGTTTTCGGGCATAGAGGCCAGGCTCACTCCGCTCAGGGACTTCGGCTTCGACCCGGAGGCCATGCTCGCCGCCTGCGACGAACGCACCAAGATACTCTTCGTCTGCAACCCCAACAACCCCACGGGCACCTGGTGGGACACGGCCACCCTGCGCCGCTTCCTGGACGCGGTGAACGGCCGGCAGATCGTCGTCCTGGACGAAGCGTACTTCGAGTTCGTGGAACAGGCCGGCTTCCCGGACGGCATGAAACTGCTGGAACAGTATCCCAACCTGGTGGTCTTTCGCACCTTCTCGAAGATGTACGCGCTGGCCGCCCTGCGCATCGGCTACCTGTGCAGCTCCCCGGCGGTGGTCGACATCATCCGCCGCACCCACGTGGTCTATTCGGTCAATTCCCTCGCGCAGCAGGCCGCCGCCGCGGCCATGGAAAACGATGGGCCCTTCATCGCCGCGACCCGCGCCATGGTGGCCCACGGCAAGAAAAAAGTCCTGGCTCTGTGCAGTGAACTGGACCTGCCCTGCCAGTGCGCAGAGGGCAACTTCGTCATGATCCGCGTGCCTGTCTCCGACACCCTGCTCTACCGCAAGCTCATGGCCCGAGGCGTCATGATCCGCACCATGACGGGCTTCCGCTTCCCGGGCTGGATCAGGGTCAGCCTGGCGCGGGAAGACGTGATGGACCAATTCTGCGGGGCCATGCTGGGCGTGCTTCGCCCCTGAAAGACCGGATGCCGGGTCGGCAGGAGCGCGAAAGGACCTGCGGCGGCTCGGCATCGGTCGTCCCTTGCCCGCAGCCTGCGCATCAATCCGGACCTGCGTCCTGCACACCATTCTGCCGCAACGGGATTGCACGTCATCCTCCAAATCTTCTCGCCATACTGATCAAAAATACCCTGTGCATCTCACTCATGATCGGAAATCCGAAATGAAGTCTTTTGGGCATTTTCCTGCTTGACCCCGTCAGGCGTGCCACGCCATGTGTACTTTTGAGCGTGGAAAGCTGGCCCTGCCGGCACCATCGATCCCAACAGTTTCACGGAGTTCTCACAGACCATGCTGTCCCTCTTCATTCTCCTGTTCATCGTGCTTAGCGCCCTGGTCCTTTTCATCGGCGGCTGGGTGCCTGCGGACGTAGTCGGGATCATGGTCCTCGCCGCCCTGGCCCTGACCGGCCTCGTTTCCCCGGAAGAGGCCGTGGCCGGGTTCAGCAGCCCGGCGGTCATCACGGTGCTGGCCATGTTCGTGCTCTCGGCCGGGCTGACCCGCACGGGCGTGGCCTACCGCATCGGCCAGCCGCTGCAGCTCTTTGCGCGCAAGGGCGAAGCCGTGCTGATCGTGGTGCTCATGGCGGCGGCCGGCATCCTCTCCGCCCTCATCAACACCACCACCGTTGCCGTCATCCTGCTACCCGCGACCATGGACCTGGCCCGTCGCAGCGGCCTGCCGCCCGCGCGCCTGCTCATGCCCATGGCCCTGGGCTGCCTGCTCGGCGGGCCGTTCACGGGCATCTCCACGCCGCCCAACATTCTGGCCACGGACGCCTTGCGTGCCGCTGGCCTGACGACCTTCAAGATCTTCGACTTCACCCCCATCACCGGTGCCCTGGTCGTAGCCGGCATCGCTTTCATGGTCCTCCTCGGCAAGCGTCTGCTGCCCAAGGGCGGAGCGTCGGGGGCTCGCAAAAACGGCATCGAGTCGGCCTACGAGATCGGCGCGCACATCTTCACCATCGAACTTCCGCCAGCTTCGCCCCTCATCGGACGCAATCTGGCCGAAAGCCGCCTGGGCTCGGCCCTGTACCTGACGGTAGTGGGGCTGCACCGCGCAGGTGAGCTCATCCTCTCCCCCAGGGCCCAGGAAACCCTGCAGGCCACCGACATCATCATTGTCCACGGCCAGGCGGATCAGGTCAGCCACTTCCACGGCAGCAGGCATCTGCAGGTCGAACCAGGCGGACCCGAGACCGCCGAGATCACCCGCCGACTTGGCGCGGCATCGGTCCGCATCGGCAAAGGATCGCCACTCATCGGACGCACTCTGGCCGAAAGCGGACTGCGCCGGGACCATCATGTGCATGTGCTGGCCCTCAATTCACCGACAGAAGAATGCCTGGGAGACTTCCGGCGCCACCGTTTCGAGGAAGGGGACGGCCTGGTGCTCCAGGGCGAGCACCAGGCCCTGGAGACTCTGGCCGAAAAGGGTCTGGTCGAGCTCCGAACGCCGCTGGCGGATGGTTCGGCCGCTGCGCCGGGCTGCGAACTGCTCAGCCTCTGCTCCGTGCGGGTACCGGAGGGATCGGTGCTGGCCGGGCGCAACCTGGTGGAAAGCCGGCTGGGCAACGCCTTCGGCCTGACGGTGGTGGGTCTGGTGCGGGACGGAAAGGTGGACTGCCTGCCCGCCCCGGAGGAGACGATCCAGGCCGGAGACCTGCTCGTGGTCCAGGGTCTGGCGCAGGACATCGACGTGTTCGAGGGCCTGCAGGATCTGGAAATTTCAGAACAGTCCTCGCGTCTGGCGGCCGAACTGGAGTCCCAGCAGATCGGCATGACCGAGGTGCTGCTCTCGCCCCGGACAACCCTGGCCGGCAAGACCTTGAGCGACCTGCTCTTCCGCGACCATTACGGTCTGAGCGTCCTGGCCGTGCTCCGCAAGGGGCGCGCCTGCCGCACGGGCCTGCAGGACATGCCCCTGCAGTTCGGCGACGCGTTGCTGGTCTACGGCCCACGCCAGAGCCTGGAGGCCGTGGCCCGGGACGAGGACTTCCTGGTGCTGGACCAGGCCGCGGCCAAGGCCCCGCGCCTGCACAAGGCGCCCCTGGCCGCCATGATCATGGTAACCGTGCTGCTGAGCGCCATCCTGGGGTTCGTGCCCATCGCCATCGCGGCCCTGACCGGAATGGCGGCCATGGTCGTCGGCGGCTGCCTGACCATGGAGGAGGCCTATCACTCCATCGAATGGAAAGTGATCTTTCTCATCGCCGGCATGCTGCCGCTGGGCATGGCCATCGAGAACACCGGGGCGGCGCAGATGGGGGCGCAAGCGCTCATCGGTCTGGTTGGCGACCTCGGCCCGCGCTGGGTGGTGGCCGCGCTGTTCGGGGTGACGGTGCTCGGCACGCAGGTCATCCCCACGGCGGCGCTGGTGGTGCTCATGGCGCCCGTGGCCCTCGGCGCAGCCTCGGCGCTGGGCATCTCGCCACAGCTGCTGATGATGACCGTGGCCATGGCCGCTTCCGCGAGCTTCGCCAGCCCCCTGTCGCACCCGGCGCATCTTTTGGTCATGGGCCCCGGCGGATACAAGTTCATGGACTATGTAAAAGTCGGCGCGCCGCTGACGCTTGTGGTCATGGCCGTGTCGGTCTGGCTGCTGCCCATCCTCTGGCCGGCATGAGCCCGCGCGGCATTTACCGGACTGCGCCCCTGTTTCATCACGATCCACCACTTCATATCGGCAACAAGCCTGAAAATTACGGCTTGACGATTCTGGAGGACAATCTGTATTTTTATTTTTTTTGAAGGGGAGTAGCTCCTCGAGACAAGGTCAACATCACTGGCGCCCAGGCGCTTGGCCTTGTCGTCGGATGAAACCGATGAGCAAGACCTTCAGCATGACAACCATGCTGGAGGTCTTTTTTTTGCAGACCTCCAGCCAACCTCTGGAGGATCCATGAAGGCTTACTCTTCCCCTTCCCACGCCATCGGTCGCCCGCCAGGGCCTATCAGCTCTCATTTTCCAGCCGGCGATTCTCCCAAAGCTCCAGGCGGGGCCGTCCATCGTTTCGCAGGTCCACTTTTCCCTTTTCCGTATAGTAGAACCACGGGAGCCTGCGGGCTGCCCCTGTCCACCAATGGACCTTGGAGAGAGATATGAACACATTGCTGCTGTGGGTCGGATTTCATGTTTTCATCATTGCGCTGCTGCTGTTCGACCTTGGCGTGGTGCAGCGCAAGCACAAGGAGATGAGCGTCGGCACCGCTCTGTGGGTGAGCCTCGGCTACGTGGTCCTCGCACTTCTTTTCGGGGCGGGGGTATTTTTCTTCAGAGGCGCTCAGGCCGGACTTGAATTTCTGACGGGGTATTTTATCGAGAAAAGCCTGAGTGTAGACAACATCTTTGTCTTCTTGCTCATTTTTCTGCATTTTTCGGTGTCCAAGGCCAACCAGCGCCGGATTCTCTTCTGGGGTATCCTGGGCGCCCTGGCCATGCGCGCCACGCTCATCATCGCCGGAGCCAGCGCCATCGCGAGCTTCCACTGGCTGCTCTATGTGTTCGGCGTCCTGCTCATCGCCTCGGGCATCAAGATGCTCATCACCATCAACCAGGAACCGGACCTTTCGCGCAACCGCATCGCCCGCTTCATGCGCAGCCACTTCCGGGTCACCGAAGACTTCGAGGGCGAGAAATTCTGGGTCCGCCGCGACGGGCTCTTGTACATGACGCCGCTCTTCATGGTCCTCGTCATCGTCGAGGTCTCGGACGTCATTTTCGCCATCGATTCCATCCCCGCCATTCTGGCCATCAGCAAGGACACGTTCATCGTCTATTCCTCCAACGTGTTCGCGATCCTGGGCCTGCGGGCCCTGTATTTCGCCCTGGCCGGGGTGATCCACCGCTTCCACTACCTGAAATACGGTCTCTCCTTCGTGCTCATCCTGGTGGGGGCCAAGATGACCGTGAACACGTATTTCGGGACAAAGATCATCTCGACCGAGATGGCGCTCTTGGCCACTGCAGGCCTCATCGGCAGTTCCATGCTCTATTCCATGTACCGCACCAGGCAGCTGCCGGAAGCAGAAAGGAAAAAATCCATGCGCTGGTGGATTCCGGGAACTCCGGCACGCAAAGAGGAAAGAAATAATCACGACAGGATATGAACTGATATCACTGCAAAAAGTCGTCATCCCCTTGAAGAAGGGGATCCATGACTTTTTAACCATATGAAAACATGGATTCCCGCCTTCGCGGGAATGACACTCAGGCTCTTTCGCGACTTTTTGCAGTGACGTCTGAACCGAGAATTGGATGCGCATCCACAAAGCCACAGGGCAATGGATGCGCACCCAATTCTGACAAAAAAGCCCCCTACTGCACGACCACCCAACCGTCGGGTCCCTTCACGAAACGCACCGTGGTCATTTCCTTGGAACGCCCTGTTAGAGGAACGGTCATATCGACTTCGACGTCGCAAACAAAACCGGGGGCGTCCTTGGCCTCCGTGCAGCCGATTTTCTTGACTGCGTGCAGCTGCGTCTTGCCCAGGGAATCCGTCAGCGCCTTGCCAACTCCGCCGAACATCTTTCCGGCATCGTCGAGAGTTTGCGCGGTCTTGGCCATGTCCTTCTCGAAAGCGGCCTTGATATCGACTTCGGACGGTTCGCCGGAGCAACCCACTGCGAAAAGCGACACGGCCAATAAGGCTCCTGTCAGTATAAATTTCATCTTTCCTCCTGCAGTTACGGACACTGAAATCATTTGATCGTATTGAATCGAATAGTGGCTGTAAACGGGACGCTTGTCCAACCCCTGCCTTATTGATAAAAAAACTTGGGGTGTTCATCCTTGATCCCCGCTCAGGCGTTCATCCCCGCCACGCCCCTGATATTCTCCCGAGAAACGTTGACTTCCACGCCGCCCTATGCTCAAGGTTCCGCTCCTGGGCGCGCTTCTTCCCGTGAGTAGACCACGTAGCATGCCGTTATTGAAAACAGGAACATGCGCAAGGTCCGACTGTTTTTCAAGCATATGCCCTGGAAACAGAATTCCTGACGACTTAAGGGCTCCGGCCACGCAAGGCCAGAGCCTTTTTCGTTGTGGCTCGCATTGACATCACGGGGACTGGTTACTAAGTTTGCAACTTTCCCTGTCCACCGGACGTGTCCATCAGGCATGTCGGCAGGACGGCACAACGACCCGCTTTTTACGGAGCGCCATGCACCCTTCGACCCTGATCTCCCGCATTGAATCCACAGCCCCGCCGCCGCTGGCAGCGTCCTGGGACAAATGCGGCGTGCAGATTGCCTCTGCCGCTTCCGAGGTCAAGACCCTGTGCGTGGCCCTTGATCCCAGTGCCGAGACTGTGCGCCAGGCGGTGGAACATGAGGCGGATTTTCTGCTCTGCCACCACCCGCTCAGTCTCGCGCCCCGGCTGCCAAGCCGCCTGGACGATTTTCATGAGGTCCTGCGGCTGACCCTGGACGCGTCTCTGTGGCTTTACAGCGCGCACACCTCCCTGGACGCCAACCCAAACGGACCGGTCAACTGGCTGGGCCGCGCCCTGCGGATGCAGGACATGCGCATCCTTGAAGTGAACCGCCGCGAAACGCCGGTAATCGTGCGCCTGACGGACCCGGCCATGCAGGAAAAAGTCCGGGATTTCGGAGGCAACCTCGCCCGCCGCGACGGACACATGGAAGAATATCTCCTCTGGCCGGATGAAAGCGCCGCTTTCAAAGCCAGACTGGAACCCGGATCATCCTGCCAGGAAATCCCCCTGGCCGCGCCGGTTCGTGAATACGGTTTCGGATGCATCGGAACGTTGCCGGTCGCCCTGGCCTGGGATGAATTCACAGCCCGACTGAGTGCCCTTGGTCTGCCGCTGTCGCGCATGGTCGGACAGACTCCGCAGAGCGTCGTCCGAGTGGCCTATTGCCCCGGATCGGGAGCCGAGCTTGGACCGGCCGCCTTCGCAGGAGGCGCGGACGTCTATCTGACCGGCGACGTCAAATACCACCAGGCCCAGGCCGTGCAGGACCTCGGCCTGACCATCGATGTCGGACATTTTTGTCTTGAAGAAACCATGATGCGCATCTGGAGCGAAGGCCTGGACCGCGAGCTGTCCCCCGAGGGCGTTCGGGTCGTCTTTCTGCCGGGCCGCAATCCTTTTGTTTGAATCTTCCCGGGGAACATCCCGGAAAATTGATACGTTTTTGAGGAGGATGCTACCTTGAGTATTTATATGGAACAGATCGAGCAGCTGGTCGTGCTGCAAAAAGTGGATTCGGAGATGATCACCCTGCAGCGCATCCTCGAAGACGCGCCCAAGCAGCTGCGGAGCCTGCAGGAAAAACAGGCCTACCTCAAGCAGCAGCAGGCCGTGATCCAGGAAAAGGTCGATGTGCTGATGGAGCAGAAGACCCGCCTGGAAAGCGAGATCGAAAACGACACCCAAAAGGTCAAGAAGAGCAAGAATAAGCTCATGATGGTCGAAAACACCAAGGAATATCACGCCATGATGCGTGAAATGGACACCATGGAGAAGATGAACCGCTCCCGCGAAGAAGAGAGAGCCAATCTTCTTGCGGATCTTTCCGACCTCGAAGGTCGCAAGGATGGCCTGCAGGGTGACATCGACAGCCTGGAAGCGACCATCACCGCCCAGCAGTCCACCCTGGACCAGGAACTGGCCGAAAAGCGCGCCCGTATCGAAATACTGGATAAGGAAAAGAAGAAGGCCTCCGAGGCTGTTCCCGCGCCGATCCTGACCCGCTACAATTTCATTCGCGATCGCATCCCGAATCCCGTCATCGTGCCGGTCAGCGAAGGCGTATGTCTGGGCTGCCATGTGGTCATCCCTCCCCAGGCCTTCATCGACCTGCAGAAGGGCGAGCAGATCTTAAGCTGTCCCAACTGCCTACGCATCATTTTCTGGGAGCGTCATTTCTCGGGTAATGATTGATTTTTTTGCGGAGCCGGACAGGCTGTCGCTGCCGGCCGCAAGGCCGGGAGAGGAAAGTCCGGACACCACAGGGCAGGATGCTGGATAACGTCCAGCGGGGGCGACCCCGGGACAGTGCCACAGAAACAAACCGCCCGGGCTTCATGTCCGGGTAAGGGTGAAAAGGTGGGGTAAGAGCCCACCAGTTGTCGCGGTGACGCGGCAAGCTAGGTAAACCCCATCCGGTGCAAGACCAAATAGGAAGGTGGCCGGCCCGGTCACGACCCTTCGGGTAGGTTGCTGGAGACGGCGGGTAACCGCCGCCCTAGAGGAATGACAGCCGCTCGGCAACGGGCACAGAATCCGGCTTATCGTCCGGCTCCGTATTTTTTGACAATGACACACTCACTTTGGACCATAATCCTGGCTGCTGGCCAGGGTTCGCGTTTGGCCCCGGTAACCGGCGGCACACGCAAACAGTTTCTGCACCATGAGGGACATCCCCTCTATTGGCGCAGCGTCCTGACCATGTCCGCAATACCTGCGCTTTCGGGCGTGATCCTCGTTTTTCCGGCCCAGGAACTGGACCGGCGCAGCGCTGAACTCGAAATCCTCAAAAACATCGCGGACCCCGGCGTTCGCATCCTGGCTGTTTCCGGTGGAAACAGAAGACAGGACTCCGTGCGCCTGGGCCTGGCAGCTCTGCCCCGGGATTGCACCCGGGTGCTTGTGCACGACAGCGCGCGTCCCTTTTTCACGCCCGCCCTCGTGCAGGCCCTCCTCGCAGGCCTGACGGATGAGGCCAGCGGCGTCATCCCCGTCATCCCCGTCACGGACACGATCAAGCAGGTCGAAAACAACCTGGTCCTGTCCACGCTCACGCGCGAAACCCTGCGTGCGGTCCAGACCCCGCAGCTTTTTCCGGTCGACCTGCTGCGACGGGTCCACGAACAGGCCCTGGCAGAAGACTGGACGGTCACGGACGACGCCAGCATGTTCGAACGCGCCGGCCTCACCATCCGGACCGTGCCCGGCGAAACCTCCAATCTGAAGATCACAACCCCGGAGGACCTGCGCGTGCTCGCCACCCACACCCCACTGCCCGTGCCCTGTACCGGATTCGGCTACGACGTGCATGCCTACGGCGGCAACCGGCCCATGGTCCTGGGCGGTATGCCCATCGCCGGGGCACCCTTCGTCAAGGCGCACTCCGACGGCGACGTGCTCCTGCACGCCCTCTGCGACGCCATCCTCGGCTGTCTCGGGCTGGGGGACATCGGCGATCATTTTCCGGACAGCGACGAGCGCTTCGAAAACATCTCCTCCGCCATCCTGCTGTCGGAGGTCATGGACAAAGCTCGCGCTTTGGGGCTTTGCCTCACCCATGTCGATCTGACCGTCATCGCCCAGACCCCGCGCCTGACTCCGCACAAGGCAGCCATCCGCGGCAACGTGGCGCGCCTGCTTGAGCTTTGTGACCAGCAGGTCAATGTCAAGGCGACCACGGAAGAACACCTGGGCTTCACCGGCCGCAAGGAAGGAATCAAGGCCGTGGCCGTAGTCACGGGGGCAAGGACGCGTCCATGACCAATTTCAAGACCGGAGGCCCCTGGATCACCCGCTTTGCCCCCAGCCCAACGGGGGCGCTGCATCTGGGCAACGTGCGCACGGCCATCCTGAACCACCTTCTGGCAAAGCAAAGCGGCGGGAAATTTCTGCTGCGCCTTGAGGATACGGATCAAGAGCGCTCGACCTTCGCCGCCGAAGCCGCCATCCTGTGGTCCATGTCCTGGCTCGGGCTTGTTCCCGACGAACCGGTGCGCCACCAGAGCCTGCGCCTTGATCTTTACCGCAGGGCCGTGGCCAGCCTCATGGCGGAAGGCCAGGCTTACCCGTGCTTCTGCACCGATGCCGAGCTGGAACAGGACCGCAAAGAGGCAGCTGCCAAAAACCTTCCCCCCCGTTACAGCGGTCGTTGCGCCCGCATGTCAGCAGATGAGCGCGCCGAAAAACTGAACCGTGGTGACGCCCACGCCATCCGCTTCCGTCTGCCCAAAAAGGCGGAAGTCGGCTTCACGGACCTCATCAAGGGACAGGTATCCATTCCGGCGGGGGCGTTCGGAGATTTCGTGCTGCTGCGCTCAAACGGCTGGCCAAGCTACAATCTGGCCGTGGTTGTCGACGACGCGGACATGGGCGTCAATCTGGTGCTGCGCGGCGAGGACCACCTGACCAACACGGCCCGCCAGATCCTGCTCTATGCTGCCCTGCGGCGCACGGCTCCATCTTTTGCCCATCACGGTCTGCTCATGGACGCGGACGGCAAGAAGCTTTCCAAGCGCAGCGGGGCTTTAAGCATCCCCGAGTGCATGGAAATGGGCCTTGAACCCCTGGCCGTGGTCCAGTATCTGGCATCCCTGTCCGGGGCTTTGCCGACAAAAAATATTTTTGCGTCTCGTGACGAGATGGCCCGGGCTTTCAACCCCTTTGCGCTTGGCCGGGGCAACGCGGTCATGAGTCTGGATGAGCTCAACGCTTTGAGCGCGCGTGTTTTCCGGGCAACGGACCTCGCGGATCAGGTCCATGAACTTGATGAATCCCTGTCCGCAGGTAACTCTTGGCACGACATCGACCCGCGAACCCGCCGGCACCTGCTGGCCAGCCTGCGCGAAAACGCGGCGAACATGCAGGAACTGCGCGCCCTGCTCCCTCTTTTCACGGAAAAGGAAACCCGCTTTACCCCCAGCGCGCTGACCGAATTGGCCGCCAGCCTGCCGGTTCTTGCCGCGCTTGACCACGCCATGTCCGAGCATAACCCGGACGCAAGCCTGCAAAAGGACGACGCAAGCGCCGTGCTGCGCCACATAAGCAAGGAAGCCGGGGTCAAGGGCCGTCAACTTTACCATCCCATACGTCTGGCCCTGACCGGCAGCGACAGCGGACCGGAGCTGGCGACTCTGCTTTCGCTTTTGCCGGCAGCTCTGATCAGAGAACGCACCCAAACGGTGCTGAACATATTTTCCCATCGCAACCACAAGGAATGAGCATGCAGATCTACAATAGCCTTACCAGGAAAAAAGAAGAATTCATCCCGCTCAAACCCGGCCATGTGTCCATGTATGTCTGCGGCATCACGGCCTACGACTACTGTCACATCGGACACGCACGCTCCGCCGTGGTCTTCGACGTCCTGGTCCGCTACCTGCGCTACATCGGCATGCAGGTTACCTTCGTGCGCAACTTCACCGACGTGGACGACAAGATCATAAATCGCGCCAACCGCGAGGGCACGGATTTCGAAAGCATCGCCCGCTCCTACATCGACGCCTTCTACACCGACATGGATCGCCTCGGCATCCTCCGGGCCGACATCGAGCCCAAGGCCACCGAGCACATAAAAGAGATGATCGAACTCTGTGAAAATCTCATCGCCAAGGAGCACGCCTACTCCACTCCCAGCGGCGACGTCTATTTCCGGGTCCGCTCCTATGCCGACTATGGCAAGCTTTCCGGCCGCAACATCGAAGACCTCATGTCCGGGGCACGCATCGAACCCGGCGAGGAAAAAGAAGACCCGCTCGACTTCGCTCTCTGGAAAGGGGCAAAACCCGGCGAACCGTCCTGGCCCAGTCCCTGGGGACCGGGACGCCCGGGCTGGCACATTGAATGCTCGGCCATGAGCGAGCGCTACCTGCCCCTGCCTTTCGATATCCACGGCGGCGGTCAGGATCTGGCCTTCCCGCACCACGAAAACGAGCGGGCCCAGACCGAGGCCGCCACGGACAAGCAGTTCGTGCGCTACTGGGTCCACAATGGTTTCGTGCAGATCAATTCGGAGAAGATGTCCAAGTCCCTCAACAACTTCGTGACCATTCGCGACATCCTGGCCAACTACCTGCCCGAGGTGCTGCGCTTCTTTCTCATCACCAAGCACTACCGCAGTCCCCTGGACTATACCTCCGACGCTCTGGAAGAATCCGAACGCGCATTGAAGCGCATCTACCTGACCAAGACCGCCGCCGAGGCCCACGTAGCCGGCACCAAATGGACAGCCACGCCTCTTCCGGCCGAAATCGTGGTTGAGGCCACCGCTCTGGAAGCCAAATGGGACGATTCCATGGCCGACGACATGAACACAGCCGCGGCCCTGGGGCATATTTTTGTACTGATGAAGATCGTCAACCGCATCCTGGAAGACAAGACCCTCAAGAAATCCGAACAGGGTCGGGACATGATCCGCCACGCCCTCAAGCTGTTCGAACGCTGGGGAGAGGTGCTGGGTCTTTTTCTCATGCCCAGCAGCGATTTTTTAACCCAACTCAAAGAAAGCCGGGTCCTGCGCAGGAAAATCGACACGGACCTGGTGCAGACCAAGCTGCAGGAACGAAAAGAAGCGCGAGCGGCCAAAGACTTTGCCCGTTCTGACGCCATCCGAGACGAACTTCTTGCCCTGGGAGTGACCATCCAGGACACGGCCCAAGGCGTTCAGTGGGACGTTGAGTAAAATGCTGGACGGGCCACCTGCCCTGGAATGTAACCGACAAAAAGGCCGCGCAGTGCGGCCTTTTTGATTTTGATAAAAAAGCTGTTATTTGAAGAGGTTCTTCAAGCCCTCCACGCCCTTGTTCAGGCCCGATCCCACGCCTTTTAAAACATCCTGCACGGCCTGACCTCCACGCAAACCCAGGTCCCGCAAAACAGATTCCATATCGGGGCTGATGGTAGGCTCGCGCACCGGACCGCTGATCCGCACCGGGACGCTGTTCAAGCCAAGCGTGCCTTCATCGAATTGACCCTGACTCCCGGCAAGCTCGATCAGAAGCCTGAAATCCAGGACTTCGCGTACCAGATCCGTCTGACCGTTGCCGGTGACGCGAAAACGTGGCGCAAGAAGGAAAAGATCGGGCGTCGTCTCCACCCCGTTGTTGATGCTCCCGCTGGCTGAAAGGACGGAAAAGACCGTGCGAGGCGATTCTTGCGGTCCCGGGGAGAGGCCTTTCACTTTGCGGATTCCATCACGCAGCAACTGCGAAACGTTCACCCCGCTTATGGCACCGTCGGACACTTTGAAATCCACTTTCCCCTTCAGATTGCGTCGCAAATCCATCTCGCTCCGCCCGCTCGTATCGATGGCCGCGCTGCTCCGCATCGTGCCTGAGAGGCTTTCCTGGCCATGCAGATCGCGCAGCAACGGCCCAATCTGCAAACCGGAGATGAGATGAGACCACGTATATACAGGTGTCTGCCCACGCACATCCAGGGATCCAGCGCCCTTCAAATGCCCGCCGTAAAGACCTGATTCGATTTCCTGCATGTCGAACAGACCGTCTTTGGCCGTCAGGCGAATGCGCGCGTCGGACACACGCAGATTGTACACAGTAAGGGAATCCACTGCCAACGTAGCGTTCATATTCAGTTTGCGCATCATCTTGACCGGAAAATCGATGTTTTCTTCCGAAGAACCGGAGGAAGCCTGTTCCTCGCCGGAATCGGAATGCATGCGGTAACGGTCCAGATTCAAGGTATCGAGGTGCAGATCGAGGTCAACCTGCGGATTTGTGCGGCCATAGACGGCGACACGGCCTCTGAGCGTTTGATCGTCGATCACGAGCTTCAAATTCGACGCCGCAAAACCATCCCTTCCTTTGGTCAATGTACATGAAAAGGCCACCTGTTCCAGAACGGATGGGTCCTTAAAATTCGGAAAGGGCAAACCGAGCCGGGTAAATGCATCCTTTGGATTGAACCGTGCCACATCAAGAACGCCATTGATGTCGGTACCGCTCGATGCCTGTGCCGAAAAACCGACATCAAGCCCCAAGCCCTGCATTCGTCCATTGTCGATCCGGCCGTCAGTGGAAAAAAAATCTGCCGAAAGAGATATGGCCTCAGGGCTGCCCGGCAGAGAATCTCCGAACAAAATGGCCTTCATGGCCAGATCCTCGACACCCAAACGATCAAGATCCAGAGTCGCTTTGGCGGAAAAATCAAGTTCTGCGGTGATCTCACCCCGCTTTGCCCGTGCATAGGTGTCCACCACAAAAGGCACGCCAAAAGCAAAATCGGACACGTCAAGACGAATGCCGGCGACCTCGAAATTCTCACCACTGCGCTGGTCGTCCCAGACAATCCGGGCATCCGAAATTTGCAGTCCGTCCACAATCAGCCCCGCCAGAAACGGTACTCGTTTATCCCGGGCCAAAACGGATTTGTCTGGAGCACTTGCATCATCTGAAGGCGGGGTGGCAAGATCCATCCAATTACCGCGTCCACTCTCATCTCGCGAAAGAAACAGGGAAAGACCCTCAATATCGATGGCCACGACGTCCAATCGTGAAGAGAGAAGGGGCAAGAGGCGGGTTTTTAAGTGCGCTCCGCTCAGGGTCAAAAAAGGGCCACTGAAACCTTGGCTGTTCCCAAGCTCAAGATCACTGATGGAAACGGACAGGTAAGGAAAAAATTCCAGGCCGATATCCCCGGAAATGACCAGCTCGCGCCCGGTGTTATCGCGCACGGATTTGATGATCTGCGACTTGAAATCGTTGGGATCGAAATTTAGCAGCAACACACCGACCATAATTCCGCAGACCACGGCCAACCCCAGCAGAACGCGTACAGTCCAGATCCGTATATTCATCACAGTATCCCCTTACAGGTGTTAAAGCGAAAGGTTGATATGGCCACAAGCCATGGCGAAAGCGTATCGCTCACAAACACCATAAGGGCAAAACATCTCGGAATAAAGGGAGGAAACATGCAGAAACGGAAAAACTGGATAAACTAACGTATCATTTTCTAAAAAGAAAAGCCGGCTTTCGGCCGGCTTTTCTGCTCGTTAGGATAACAATTCAGTATGTTAGCTCCATAAAGGAGATGCAAGGCGCGCACCGGTGGAGGTCACCAGCAGACAGGAATGACCGGGCAGCGATGATGTCAGACGCAAAGCCTCGCGCGGTGACATGAGACTCAGCGATGTAGCCAGGCCGTCAGCCTGCATAACCGTGGGAGCCTGGACGCTCACGCTTCGGATGTACTGCGGGGAAGCGCCGGTCTCGGGGTTGATCAGGTGAGTCGATTTGCGGGAAGAATCAAAATAAACTTCATAACCGCCGGATGTTGCCACGGCACCCGAACGCATATCGATGACGGCGGGATAAGCGCCCTGCTTGTTTGGGTCTTCGATGGCAATGCGCCACGGACGTCCGTCACCCTTGGGCGAACCCTGGACGCGAATGTCTCCACCGGCATCGACCATGTAATGAGCAACTCCGAGCGCGCTCAGCATTTCGGCCGCGCTGTCGGCAATGTATCCTTTGGCTATTCCGTCAAGGGTCGCGCTCATGCCGGATGTGGTGAACTTCAAATCCGATCCGATCTGCCGCAGCTGGGCGGAATCAACAAGAGCCAGGGCCTCTTGAAGTTCTTTCGCGTCAGGCTGCCCCTTGGTGCGTTCCATGAGGTTGACAACAGGTGCGACAGTCATGTCGAAGCGTCCACCGGATTGACGGTGCAGCGTGCTTCCGTGGGCCAGGACATCCAGCAGTTCCTGAGGAGATCCGGCAAGACGGCCATTGCTGTTTAAAGCAGACAGAGCCGTACCGGAATCGAAACGGCTGAAAATGCCGATTAGGCGGTTCATTTCATCAAACGCGCGTCCGATGGCTTCCTGTCCCTGATTCTTGCTAGGCGTCATGACCGTCATGCCGACAATGGTGCCCATGAGCATGCGCTTTTCGGTTGTCATGACCAGGCCGCTCGCGGCCATGGCCGGAAGCACGCGCAACGCAGGAGCCAGGGCTGCTCCGCCAGCGAGCACAGCCATTTTTTTCAGAAAATCACGGCGGTCTTGAGTGTGGGTCCCATGCTTCATTATTATGCTCCGATTCTGTGGCCTGGGTTAGGCGTTCAGGTCCGCGACATGTGATTCTTCAGGATAACGCGCGGGATCCGAGTCGGGCGCGGCCGACATCAACTCGGAATTCAGGCAGCGCAGGATATTGCGAGGACATTTCTCCACACATGCTTCCTCGCAGGAAGGGCCGTAGGCCAGACACGCCTTGTGATCGATGAAAATGCGCTCATCAACCATGGAAATGCACTGGGCCGGACACTTTTTGATGCAGGCGCCGCAACTGATGCACCCGACGTCACAGACATCCTTAACGGCCTTGCCCTTGTCCTGGGATGAACAGAAAACCATCACGCGTGAGCGCCTGGGAATGAGTTCAAGAATCGAGTTCGGGCAGGTACGCACGCACGTGCCACAGCTGGTGCATTTATCCGGAGCGATATGGACCAGATCATTCTCGATCCACATGGCGTCAAAGGGACAGGCGCGAACACAATCGCCAAAACCGAGACAGGAATACTTGCAGGCGTCAGGGCCATCCTTCACAAGCTTTGCGGCAGCACAACTTTCGATGCCGAAGTAATCGAACTTTTTGGCGACATTGCCTTCGACTTTGATACAGCGCCGGAAAGCAACCTCAGGCTCGGAATCACCGGCGGCCTTGCCGGTGAGTTCCGCCACTTTGATGGCTACATCGGGGCCACCGGCGCAACATTTGTTGGGCGGCATATCAGGGTCATTGATGACTGCGGCGGCATACGCTTCGCAGCCGGCAAATCCACACCCGCCGCAATTGGCGCCGGGAAGTGCTTCGGTGACAACCTCAATGCGAGGGTCTTCCTCGACATACAACACTTTGGACGCAATGGCCAAAATACCAGCCGAAGCGAATCCCAAGCTGAAAAGGGTCAAAACGGATACAGTAATCATAAAGGATTCTCCACCTTAGGCTATCATACCCTTGAACGCCATGAATGCCAGCGACATGATCCCGGCCATGATCAGGCCGATGGGAACCCCACGCATGGCGCGGGGAATCCTGGTGATCTCGAAACGCTCCCGTATACCTGCCAATACGACAAGGGCGAGCATGAAGCCCGTTCCGGCCGCAACAGCGTAAAGCAACGAAGTGACAAAATCATATTCTTTGCGCTGCACGAGGATCGCGACACCCAACACCGCGCAGTTCGTGGTGATGAGGGGCAAAAAGATGCCCAGAGCCTTGTACAGAGGTGGAACCATCTTTTTAAGGAACATTTCGACGAACTGAACAAGAGCAGCGATAACCAAAATGAAAACGATGGTCTGCAGATATCCAAGATTAAATGGAAGCAGAACGTGTTTTTGAATGAGAAAGGTGAACAGAGTGGCCATTATGGTCACGAAAATGACCGCAGCACCCATGCCGATGGAGACGCTCTTCTCTTTTGAACAACCAAGGTACGGACAGTTACCGAGATACTGAGCCAGTACGATGTTGTTTACGAAAATGGCCGAGATGAAAAGCAAGAAAATATCCATATGCCGTCGCTCCCGTTTTTAGCCTTTGGCTGCTTCAAGCCGTTCCAGCTTCTTTTGGTTGACGATTTTCTCCAACCCTTTACAGGCAGCGCAACCAGCACAACCCGCGTCGAAATTGGGATCAAGTTCAACGCCCTTACGCTTGGCCTGCCAGACATTGAGAAAATTCATTCCGGCCAGAATCAAACCCAGACAGACAAAGGCACCTGGTGCTTGAACCATGAACGTGAAGGGATGAAAATCCGGCCCGAACAGTGACATACCGAACCATGTGCCCGAACCAAAAATTTCACGAAGACTGCCAAGGAAAGTGAGAGACAGAGTAAAACCGATTCCCATTCCAAGCCCGTCAGCCAAAGCGAGGAGAGGGGGATTTTTTGCCGCAAAAGCTTCCGCGCGACCAAGAATGATGCAGTTTACGACAATAAGTGGAACAAATATGCCCAACTGCTGATAAAGTGGATAAGCGAAAGCTTGCATAAGCATTTCGACAGTAACGACCAGAGAAGCCGCAATGGCAATAAAACAGACTATGCGGACTTTTTTCGGAATAATGTTTCGCACGAGCGAAATAATGACGTTGGAAAGAGAAAGAACAAAAATAACCGCAGCCCCCATGCCCAGACCGTTGTTGGCAGTGGTCGTCACTGCAAGGACAGGACAAAGGCCCAGCACCAGACGGAACGGTGGAAGTTCATTCCAAAGTCCTTTGGTGAATTCTTTCATCATACTGGCCATGAAAAATCTCCTTGGGATGATTAACCGCCGGGTTACCAGGTGGTCTTGATCGTATCCTTGAGGGCTGCGTACCAACCTGCAGCCTGCTTAACCGCATCCGCAGCGCCAATGGACGAAAACGTCGCTCCGGAAATGGCGTCGATGTCGCCGCCATCCTTTTTCAGCGTAGCTTTCGCGGGATCCTTGGCCTTGAACTGCTTCGTGAAGGCCGGTTCTTCAATACGAGAACCAAGACCCGGCGTTTCCTTGTGAGTCGTGACGCTGATGCCGACGAGATTATCCGCGGCGATATCGAACCCCACAAGCACGTTCACATCCCCGCCATACCCTTTGCCGGAAGCCTCAATGGCCACGGCCTGCAATTTTCCACCCTTGAAAGAAGGAAACACAATGATCGTCTCGCCTTCGCTGCCTGGTTTGGGCATATTCTTTCGATCCGCAATAGGATCATTGTCACCCTGCAGAAAAATCTGCTTCAAAGCCGGGCCCTGGACATTGGTCAGGACCTGTTCCTCGATGATGGGCGTGGTCCAGACCTTGAGCCCGGACAGGACGAAACCCGCAAGACCGGTGATGGCGGAAAGCACAACCACCATTCGTACAATTTCCATCATGCCGTGCTACCTCCCGCCGAAGGGTTTGGGTTGGATGAGATCAAAAAGCGGCGTGCAAAGATTCGCCAGCAGGATCGCAAAGGGCACGCCATCGGGATAGACGCCGTAGGTGCGGATGATGATCACCATCACGCCTCCGAAAAAACCGAACAACAGCATGGGCAAGCGCCAGGCCGGAGACGACGAAGGATACGGCATCAGGAAAAAAGCCGCCAAAAGAGTGCTCCCCGAAAGGAGGTGAAAAAGCGGGGAAGCGTAGTGTTGGGGGTCGATGAGGTTATACACCATCCCGGTCAGGATCACTCCCGCCAGGAAAGAAACCGGAATAAACCAGCGCACCACCCCTCGGGAAAGGAGATAGACGCCTCCGACAAGAACCATCAAAGCCTGTGAGGCGCCCAGGGCACCCAGATTCTCGCCCATCAGAAGACTCATGGGTGTCACTGAGGAGATGGCGTCGATGCCGAAATACTTGAGATCGCTCAGGGGCTCGATCAGATCCCATTTGAGTAGTATTCCGTTCAAGTCCATGAAATCCGGCCAGGAGATGGCCAAAACAGCCCAACCGAGCGCAGGCGCGCAGATCGGACTGCCGCCGTATCCGCCAAAAACCATGCGACCGAGAATGATCATGATGGCGCTACCAATGACCACCAGCCACACCGGGGCGGTAGCCGGAAGCAAAAAGGCGAAAAGCAGTCCATCCACCAGGGCGCTGAAGTCATCGGAGGTAGGGGCCTGTTTCATGATCTTTTGCACGAGAGCTTCGGTGACGACGGCCGTGAGCCCTGCCCAGGCCATGACCTCGACCGCGTCATATCCATAGCGGTACACAGCCATGGCGATCACCGGCAGAATGGCCAGTAGCGTCTGAAGCATGTTCTTTTGAAGCGTTCTTCCGCTATGCCAAAGCGGAGCCGTGGCGACGGAATAAATTTTCTTGGAAATATCCTGGCTTGCCATGTGCTTTTATCCTTCCTTGTTCATGTCTGATTGAAACGATGCGGGAAGCATCAGTCCTGCAATCTGCATGTAGACACTGCTTCGTCCTGAGCAGCCAACTGCTTCTTGGCCAGAAGCAGGTACTGCATAACCGGACGATTGGCCGGACACACGAAAGTACACATGCCACATTCAAGACAGGCTTCGACATGCTGTGAGCGGGTACTTTCAAACATATTGAATTCGGCATACCGGGAAATCATTCCTGGTTGAATGCGAGCCGGACAAACCAGGACGCACTCGCCGCAGTTGATACAGGGATTGGGCTGAACCGAAGGATAGAGGCCATCCCGAACCAGAGTCACGGCAGTGCAGTTTTCCGGTATGCCCACGCTCAGGTCGCTCAATGCCTCCCCGCGCATGGGACCGTTCAGAGCCAGCTTCCATTCCGGGCCTTGCTCGACGCCCGCGGCACTCAACAAGTCCTGCACCGGCATGCCTGTGGGCACCCGATACACCTTCTCGCCGACAGTGACCGCGGCTTCCATGAGTGGAAGCTTGGTGGTCGCCACAAGGCCGACTCTGTAGAGCGCGGAAATGGAAATGACATCGACGTTGTCAGGTCTTTCTGATCCGGTCGCCGCATGAACGACCAAGGGATCGATGGTGTCCGGATAAACGTCGCTGGCGTTGACGGTGGTGCACCCGTGCAATGATATCTGCTTGCCGCTGGCAACAACCAGCTTCACCGTTCCGGGCTTGATGGCGCGCTCCAGAATCTGCAGACCGGCCTTCAAGGTATCCTGGGCATCCCTAACCAGCTGTTCGCTGACCAGCACGCCGGGCTCGGGATTGAGACCGTTAATGATCAATGCGCGTGAGGCATGGAACCTGCTCGTGTCGATGCCAAGTTCCAGCAGCTTGCGGCAAAGTTCTTCGTTGGCGAGCGAATCCAGCTCCGTGCAGGGTTCCGGCCGGGCGGGAACCGCAGGCTCTTCACCCTCTTTGGGTGCGGGGATGGGACCGACGACGATGGCGTCGGGAAGCACATCCTCAACAATGCCGTCGATGGAGGAATGGACAAAACCGATGCCGTAAGCGCTTTGCGAAGGATTTTCCGCGACGACCTGGCCACGGCCCACGATTTGTTTCTTCTTGACGATGGGTTTGTGTTTTTTCTGAATCGGAATCCGTACCAACGTGGGCGTCGGCACGTTCTGCAAAACGTCCTTGATCTCGACCGAGGTATTCAGGCGTAATTTCATCATGATGGTCTTACCTGGTATGACAGCGGGTACACGATTTTTCGCCAAAAGGTCCTTTCCCAGCCTCTTCGTGACACGTCATGCACTGATCGTGAAACGAGTCCATACGAAGCGGCAAAGGCGTGGCTTCCGTCTCGAAATGACATGAATTGCATTTAGGCTGAGGAGTACCGGCCTTGCCCGGAAGCAATCCGTGACACTCGTTACAACCTTCCAATTTCTTCTCATACATCTCAGCATGACAGCTTTCGCACTTGGCGTGAACGGCTTCGCGCAAGGCGGGAGTGTCGCCATCGGCTTTTTCGCCATGACACTGGTTGCAGGCACCCGGCTCGGCCTCGATGTCCGTGTCGTGATGGCAATCAGTACAGCTCGAAGCATACTGCTCTGCATGGTCGTCATGACTGTAGGCAAGCTTGCCCAGTTCGGCATGATGACAACGCGTACAGGTCTCCTCCGACAATGTGGTCTGGTGATCCGAGGAGAATTTCGCATCAAATTCCGTCGCATGACATGAGCCACACGGCAGCGGGGTCAAACCAGGATTTTCACTCTCGTGATGGCATTTGGCGCAGTTGCCGCCATCTTTTTCAACGTACTGCACATGACGAGAATGGGTGAAAACTACATCGCCGCCCTTGTTGTCCAACCGAAGACGAACAGGCAGCTCTTCCGAAGGGGCTGGTGCAAACTGACCACCCAGGGCCAGAAGCGCCAACAGACCGCAGACAATGGTGATGGGTACGTAACGTTTTTTCAAGACAGTGTCCTTGTGCTCCGGTTTGACGCAACTAAAGACAGGATGCTTCACTCAAGCATCCATCTCCCGCAGAATAATAACGCAAGGCAGCTTTTTCCCGTCAAAAAGCCTGCTCCACCAGGACGCCTATTCAATTATCGATTTTTTGTAAACATAAATCTGAAATGATTTTTAAACTCAACTGTTTTGCTCAGAATATCCCCGTCATACGCCGGCCTTTAGGGATCCTCAATTCTCCCGAAAAATGACATCTGGACCTCTGCATTTTTTCGCGACATGATTATAGATGCATGAAGCGCTGCAAGTCAGCGTATTTGTCATCAAACCAGCATCCGGGATACCAAGCGCCCGGATCAAATCTTAGCGAATACGGTGCCATATGCTTATCCCTTTTCTCGCTCTTTGTGCCGGACTGGCCCTGCTTGTCTGGAGTGCGGACCATTTCATCGACGGCGCGGCCAGCGTCGCGCGCCATTTTTCCATGCCGCCGTTGCTCATCGGCATGATCATTGTCGGCTTCGGGACGTCAGCCCCGGAAATGGTCGTCTCCGCGCTGGCCGCCATGAACGGAACACCCGGCATTGCCCTGGGCAATGCTTTCGGTTCGAATATCACCAACATAGCTCTCATCCTCGGTTTCACCGCCCTGCTCAAACCCATCGAGATTCATTCCCAGGTGCTGCGCAAGGAATTGCCTCTGCTTACAGCGGTGACCGCAGTGACGGCGTACCTTATCCACGAAGGGACCCTGACCCGCACTGACGCCGTGATCATGCTGGTTGTTTTTGCCGCGCTCATGTTCTGGACCGTACGCCAAGGAATGCAAACCCAGGGCGACCCCTTCGGTGAAGAGATGGGAAGTGAATTATGCGCGCAGTGCATGCCCCTCGGCCGCGCGTACTTCTGGCTCGTCACTGGCCTTATTCTTCTCATCGCCAGTTCCCGCCTTCTGGTATGGGGCGCAGTGGAAATCGCGCACGCACTCGGGGTGAGTGACCTCATCATAGGCCTGACCGTCGTGGCGCTGGGCACCTCGCTTCCGGAACTGGCGTCCTCGATAATCGCCAGTCGCAAGGGTGAACATGACATAGCGCTGGGCAATGTGCTGGGCTCCAACCTTTTCAACACATTGGCGGTGGTGGGCATTGCCGGCGTCATTCATCCCATGGATGTTGAGCCGGAGGTCATCTCCCGCGACATTCCGGTCATGACCGCTCTTACCCTTTCCCTCTTCCTGATCGGCTTCAGATTCAAACGACCCGGCCGCATCAACCGCTATGCGGGAGGGGCCCTGCTGACGTGTTATGTCGGATACACTGCCTTTCTGATCAGAACGTCTCTCTTCCCTTAAAAGCAAATGAAAAAGGCCCGCAAGCTTTCGCTTCCGGACCTCTTCTCGACTTGTTTCAAGGTTCACTTCGCGGAGTGAAGATCCTCGCCTATCTCTTGCAACATCAGACGGATGGCCGCGAGTTTATCGCGATGCTTCCCCTCCAGACGCTGATCCAGATCGTCGGTGGCATGAGCCATGGCCTTGACCTGATTTTCCATGGTCATAAGCGATGTCCGCCGCGGAAGCGTACCGAGTTCAGTCACTTTCCCGTCCAGCGCGGAATGCCGGGCGTCGAGTTCCAGCACGGCGCTGTTCAATGATTTGAGTTCGTCGATCTCCCGGCCAAGCCCGGCCACATTTTGGTGCAGGGCGTAAAAAAAGACGAAAAGAAGCAGAAGCATACAGGCAGCAAGCCCTGCAGCCAAGCGGTCCTTTCCGATTACGTCTTTTGACTCCATGATACCTCCCAAGCAGCAATCTTCTCAAAATGCCAGCTTTCAGCGGCGGAATAACTCAAAAAAAGGTCAGGCTCAACGTCAGTTGATAAGGGCCTGCAAGGGCGCCGGAATGCCTCCGCCCCGGTTGATGAATCCCGCAGAAACGCCGTTGCTGCGCACGGACATGATTTCGGCCTCACCCAGCAAGCCGCCGAAATACACCCGGTCGCCGGCCTTTTTGCCGGGAACCGGAATGAGGCGACAGGCCGTAGTCTTCTTGTTGATCATGCCGATAGCCATTTCGTCAGCAATAATCGCGGACAAGGTTTCGGCCGTGGTGTCGCCCGGCAAGGCCACCATGTCGAGCCCGACTGAACACACGGCGGTCATGGCTTCCAATTTTTCAAGACAAAGGTGTCCGGCGGAGGCGGCGGCCGCAATGTTCAAATCCTCGCTGACGGGGATAAAGGCGCCGCTTAAACCACCGACACGTGAACTGGCGAAAGCGCCGCCCTTCTTGACCGCGTCGTTGAGCATGGCCAGGGCCGCAGTGGAACCGGGCACGCCAATGGCGCCAAGCCCCAGGGACTGAAATATCTCGCCGACGCTGTCGCCGACATTGGGGGTCGGGGCCAGGGAAAGATCGACAATGCCGAACTCCACGGCCAGGATGCGGGCCACTTCGCGGCCGATGATCTCGCCCACGCGAGTGACCTTGTAGGCCGTACGTTTGATCACGTCGGCCAGTTCGCCCAGATGCGCGCCCGGATTGTCCTGCAAGGCGCGATCGATGGCCTTCTTGACCACGCCGGGGCCGCTGACGCCGACATTGATGACGGAACTGGCCTCGCCCACGCCCAGATACGCGCCGGCCATGAAGGGCACATCCTCGGGGATGTTGGCGAAAACCACCAGCTTGGCGCAGCCCAGGCCGTCACGGTCGGCCGTGCGCGCGGCAGCGGCCTTGATGGTCCGCCCCATGAGGGCCACGGCATCCATGTTGATGCCGGCCCGGGTGGTGGCCACATTTATGGATGAACACATGCGATGGGTGACATCCAGGGCCTCAGGAATGGCGTCGATGAGGGCCAGATCACCTTTGGCCATCCCTTTTTCAACCAGAGCGCCAAATCCGCCGATGAAATCGACATTCACGTCCTTGGCGGCCTGATCCAGAGTCTTGGCCACCTCGACCATGCCCCGGCTGTCGAAGGGCGCGGCGGCCACGGCGATGGGGCTGACCGAAATGCGTTTATTGACGACGGGAATACCGTAACGGTCTCCAACTTCGTCACATACGGTGACCAGATCTTTGGCCAGGGTGGTGATGCGTTTATATATGGTATCGGTAAATCTGGACAGGTCGTGGGACGCGCAGTCAAGCAGGCTGATGCCGAGCGTCACCGTGCGTACGTCCAGATTCTCGTTCTTGATCATGGACAGGGTGGAAAGAACCTCGCGGTCGTTGAGCATGCCTGGTCTCCTAAACTCTGTGAATCGTTTCAAAAATGTCGCGGTGCTGGACCGACGCGTCAAGTCCGAACCCGGAACACGTCTCCTGCATGACCCGCCGCAGATGTCGATGCTCCACTCCCGCCGGGACATCGATCTCGAAGATCATGATCATCTCGTCCACGCCGTCTTCCTGGGTGATGATGGCCCGGAAATGAACCACGTTGCACGCGAGCGAAGCAATGGCCTCTGTCACGGCGGCGATGGTCCCGGGCTTGTCCACGCCTCTGGTGGTTATGACAAAGGGCTCCGTCGCTGCGGCCGGAGCCGGAGCTAAAGTCACCATGGGGCGCAGGTGGGCGCTGAGTTCCATGTCTTCCAGAGCGGCGTTCAGGCTGCTCCCGATTTCACCCAGCGCATGATCGGCCGGATTGAGAACAATAAAGATGGATGCAAACTCGGTTTGCAGGATGGTCTGGCTGACATCTTCGATGTTGCAACCATGGGTAAACAGGATAGTCGATATTTTTGCCAGGATGCCCGGCTTGTCTTTGCCGATGACCGACAACACGAATTTATTCATTGATCCTCCAAATCTTGGGAAAGTCCTGGTCTATTGCTTGGGGCACGGGCATGCGTCAAGCCTTATCCCCACGCCGCGCTGGCCAAACAAAGTGGAAAAGGCTAGGTGGCTGGCACCTGAGTACATCAACCCCACCCGAGGTAAAAATGACACAAATAGGAACTCCACTCTCCCCTTCAGCCACCAAGGTTCTTCTGCTCGGCTCCGGCGAATTGGGCAAGGAAGTCGTCATCGAACTGCAGCGACTCGGCATAGAAGTCATCGCCGTGGACCGATACGAAAATGCCCCGGCCATGCAGGTTGCGCATCGCAGCCACACCGTATCCATGCTGGATGGCCCAGCTCTGCGCAGGATCATCGAGGATGAAAAACCGAATTTCATCGTTCCCGAAATCGAAGCCATCGCCACCGACACCCTGGTGGAACTGGAAGCCGAAGGATACACCGTCATCCCTACCGCCCGCGCGGCAAAACTGACCATGAACCGCGAAGGCATCCGGCGCCTGGCGGCCGAGGACTTGGGCCTTCGGACCTCGCCCTACCGCTTTGCCGCGACCTACGAAGAATACATGGCCGCCATCCAGACCGTGCGCACCCCTTGCGTGGTGAAGCCCATCATGAGCTCCTCCGGCAAGGGACAATCGGTGGTCAAAACCCCTGCCGATGCCGAGAATTCCTGGAAATATGCGCAGGAAGGCGGCCGCACGGGCAAGGGCAAGGTTATCGTCGAAGGATTTATCGACTTCGATTACGAGATCACCCTGCTCACCGTGCGCCACACCGGAGGAACATCATTTTGCGCCCCCATCGGGCACTTCCAGAAAGATGGAGACTATCAGCAATCCTGGCAGCCTCAACCCATGAGTGAGACGGCCTTGGCCGAGGCCAAACGCATGGCCGAGGCAGTGACCGGAGCCCTGGGCGGACGCGGAATTTTCGGCGTGGAATTCTTCATCAAGGGCGACACCGTCTATTTCAGCGAAGTCTCCCCCCGCCCCCACGACACAGGCCTGGTAACGCTAATCTCCCAGGACCTCTCGGAATTCGCCCTGCACGCCCGCGCCATCCTCGGACTGCCCATCCCGGCTATCCGTCAATACGGACCCGCCGCCTCCAGCGTCATCCTTGCCGAAGGAACTTCAAATCGTGTATCGTTCGGCAACCTTGAAGCCGCGCTGTCCGAGCCGGACACGGACTTAAGGCTGTTTGGCAAGCCCGAAGTTTCCGGCAAGCGGCGCATGGGCGTGCTCGTAGCCCGCGACGAAAGCCTGGAAAAGGCCCTGGAAAAAGCCAAAAAAGCTGCCAAGGCGGTGACGATCACGCTCTGAAGCGTTGGAGACGTAGGATTGTCTTGTCAACGCCAAGCGGTTGGCATAGACAGCTTCGGTCCTGGCGATATCCGCCACACCCACCCGGCGCGAATCCGGCAAACAGGTTTTAACAGCCGGACCGCTACCGCGCCCCTCACAAGGAGACAACATGTTGAAAAAATTTGCTTTACTTCTGTGTTTGATGCTGATCTGCAGCACTGCCTACAGCGCTGAAAAAGAACACCGGGCCCTGGCTGAAGAACTGATCAAAATCACCGACGGCGACACCGTCATGGAAAAGATGAAAGCCCAGGTGACCATGATTTTCCAGCAGATCGCTTCCCAGATGAACATTCAGGAAGCCGACAAGCCCAAACTGGAAAAATATTCCGCCCGCTTTGACGCCATCCTGAAGGAAGAGATGTCCTGGGAAAAGGTCAAGACCCAATATCTGGATCTCTACACCTCCGTTTTCACCGAGGAAGAAACCAAAGGACTGGTCGACTTCTATAAATCCGACCTGGGCAAGAAGGTCACCGCAAAGATGCCCGAGCTCATGCAGCAAAGCATGACCGTGGCCCGCACCTATATGCAGGGTGTGGTACCCAAACTCGAAGAATTGACCGAGGAAATGCGTGTGGAGTTCGAGGGCGCGAGTTCCGCCCCGGCCCCGGCTCCGGCCACACAGGCTCCGCAGGAACAGAAAAAGCAGTAGTCCCTTTCCATGTTTGGCAAAAGGCTCCCCGGCATCCCGGCGGAGCCTTTTTTCATGCCTTCAGGACACGAACGCGCGGATTTCCCGACGCGCTGCCTCCAGAAATTTCGGATACTTGGCCTTGACGGGAGCTGACAACTCCATGGACCATTCGCTGATGGTCAGAGGTTCGATGCCGATGACCATAAGTTCGGGTTTGTTTCCCAGCAACTCCGCCATTTTCAGCGAGTCCAGCAGATCGATGTCATGCAGCGACAGGCGTTGCTCATAATTGTCCCGCAGATTCTCTTCCGTAAAACGATACACAGTTCCCGGTTCCCGGCCACCCTTGACAGTGTCGAGGACAAGAACGCGTTCGTATTCCTGAAAAATATAAAAAATATCCTGAGTAAAGGTGGCTCCGTCCAGAAAATCGACCTTGTCCGGATCCCACTCATTTTCCTGGCCGAGTTCCTTGACCGCGTGCACACCAGCGCCATCGTCGGTCAAGAGAAGGTTGCCCACTCCGAGCACCAAAAGTCGTTTCATGCCATACTCTCCAAATCCAGCGTTCTCGCGGCAGCAATCATCTGCGCTGTCGTAATTTTGATCCTAAAAAAAAGGGCCGGTTTCCCGGCCCTTCATGGTTCATTCAATCCGCGTTAGTCAATGTTGACAACGTGTTCTTCACCGGTCTCAGCGTGCAGCACGTGCACGGCACAGCCCAGTCACGGGTCGTAGGAGCGAACTAGGCGCCCCACATTGACGGGATTCTTGATGTCCGGAACCGGCACGCCGATGAGGGCTTCCTCGATCGGACCACGCTGGCCCATGTCATCTCTGGGGTTGGCGTTCCAAAGAGTCGCAGACACGATCTGGTAATTCTCGATCTTCTTGTCTTTGATCTTCAGATAGTGCAGCAATGCGCCGCGCGGAGCTTCCGTGAATCCGGTTCCTTCGGCGGCGTCCGGAATCTCGGACTTGACGTAGGTTTCGGCACCGGGCTGCACCTGCTTGAGCCATTTTTCAACGGCTACGGCAGTAACCCAGGTTTCCTCGGCACGAGCCACGTGGCGGCCCATGATGGAGAAAGCCTTGTCGCCCAGATCGCGGAAGTTCTTGGCTTCAATGCCGTAGAGTTCCTTGAGCAGTTTCTGGCCAACGGGGCTCAGTTCCGGGTTCTGGACCCACATGCGCGCCAGCGGACCGACTTCGCAGGGCTTGTCCTTGTAACGGGGAGCCTTGACGAAGCTGTACGCTCCGGGTTTGTCCGGATTGGGATTCGTCTCGCCAGCGCTGTAATGCAGGCCGCCGGGAGCGGAATGGTCAAAGAAGGAATGTCCGACATATTCCTTGACCAGCTTGGAATCGAATTCCTCGTCCTTGCCGTCGATGTACACGCCGGGTTTGAGCAGGAAGGACTTGTAGTCGTCGTCTTCGGGGAAAACACCGAAGGCGATGACGTTCTTCCAGCCGATGCCGGTCTCGAACAGATCAGAGTACACGGAACCCAGGGTGTAGACCAGAGGCAGGTATTCCTCGATCACGAATTTCTGGACTTCCTTGAAGCGGGCTGCGTATTCGGCAACCTTGTCCGCTGTGGGAATCTCGGTTGCACCGCCCACGACCATACCCTGAACATGAGGCATGCGACCGCCGAACATGGCGACCATCTCATGACAGATGCGGCGGATTTCCAGTGCTTTCAGGTACTGATTCAAACCATAGGTATTGGTTGCATCGGCCTTGGCTCCGTCCTTGATGCGATCCGTCAAAAGATCCGCATTGGCGTAACGGGGAACAAAGGGGGATACATCGGGACCCTTGACATAATCCAGGGCGGCCAAGTGATAAAAATGCAGAATATGAGACTGCAGATAGTTGGCGCCGAAGATCAGGTTACGGGTAATGCGGCCGTTGGTGGTTACTTTGACGCCGAAGGCGTCATCCTGGGCCATGACGGAAGCCGTACAGTGCGCCGTGGGGCACACGCCGCAGATGCGCTGTACGATCTGGGAAGAATCCCTGGGATCGCGGCCGCGCAGAATCTGCTCGAACCCGCGGAACATTCCGCCGGAACACTTGGCATCGACGACCTTGCCGTCCTTGACTTCAACCTCAATCTTGAGATGCCCTTCAATCCGAGTCATCGGATCAATGGAAATCTTAACTTTCCCGTCAGCTGCGGGAGTAGCTGCTTGTGACACGTGCGTCCTCCTTGATTATTCCGCTACATAGAAAGGAGACTTTCCGTCCGGAAAGTCCGGTTCCACACAGCCGATACACACGGCGTTCTCGACACACCAGTTTATGCCGTTGTTCCAGCGACGCTTGGCGCAATCGGCATAGGTGGACGGACCCTTGCAGCCAAGTTCGGCCTTGCAGCCCGGCTTGGTGAAGGTTTCCGCGAATTCGGAGTTGTCGTATTTATCAAGATACGGACAGTTCTCGTGGATGTTGTCGCCAAAGAACAGCAGCGGGCGGCCGTCATCATCCAACTCGGGCAGGGGATGCTCGGTCGGATTGAGGACATGGCTCCATGCGGCAACCAGAGTGCCGACCATCCAGTCCGGATGGGGCGGACATCCGGGCACGTTGACCAGCAGTTTCTCGATCTTCTCTTCGGCAAAGAAGTCACGAACGCTCTTGGAGCCGGTGACGTTGCCTTCAGCGGCGGGAATGCCGCCGTAAGCGGCACAAGTACCTATGGCCACGGTGGCCAGAGACTTGGGTGCCAGATCCCGGATCAGTTCCATCATGGTGACTTCATGGTAATGCCCTTTGGCATCCAGAGTTTCACCGACAACGCAGTAGCGACCTTCCTTGGCGGTGGGGATGGCACCTTCCACCAGCAAGAAAAAGTTGCCGTTAAACTTTTCAGCAATTTCGTACATGTGCTCCAATGCCATCTCACCTTCACTTGCCATGACGGTGGGATGGAACTCAAGGCTGATCACATCCAGCAGAATCTCCTTGATTCTGGGATGGACTGCGTTGAGCAGAGAAACGGAACAACCTGTACAACCCTGTCCCTGTACCCAGATGACCGGAGCTTTTTTGGCCCCTTCGGTCATGGCGTGCACGATGCCCGGATGATAAATCTGGGAGATTCCCAATCCGGCGACACCTGCGGAGCACAGTTTTACGAACTCACGTCTGCTAAGACTCATACCCTCCTCCTTCAAAAAGGTAATAGCGTGCAGAGACTTCGGCCTTTTTTTCACGAGCTGTCAGATATCCTTAAATTTATTGATATGTCAACGCACTTTGGATCGAAAATCACGATCACTCCAATCTGCGCACAGCAACAGATATAGAGCCGCAATTCGTGGCATGATATTTCAATACGAATACATAAAATATTACTTATTTAAAATAAATCACACAATGCCGTATTGCTTTATTCACCTTGCATATCGAAATTTCCGCAAAAGCGCGCGTGTCATATGATTGATTGCTTCGAAAAAACGAGGGGGCCGCAAAAAGTCATTTCATCACGCGAGAAATCATTTATTCTCAGGCAGTTAAAATAAAAAAACATTGATTTGAAGAAAATGACGACTTTTTGTGGTGAGATGTCCACTTGGCAAGCAGGAACAATGGCATTCATTCACGGCGAGGATAATAGGCATGAGTCGAGTTATGCTGCCATAAAAAATTGTTGATATGATACCCGTCGGAAAAAAAGGTCACTGAACCGAGAATAGGCTCGGGGGAATCGGGACTCTCTCCGTAGACATAAATAAAACGGTTGAAACGAAAAAGCTGGCGTCTGAGGCCCATTGCTTCAGCATGTAAAATAAGATGCCCGCTGCCGGCACGGTCATCTTCGATCCACACCTTGCCGGACTTGCCCATGGAATACTCGCCAACATAATTTTCCTCGACGAACTCCTCCGTAGCCACGCCATGCATGAAGCGGGCTTCGGCACCATGTTTGAGAGCATCTTGTCCTGATTCATTGGCCAGCACGGTCACCCCGGTGCGGGGAATAATCTGCCCGATCGGCGTTTTACTTTTTACGCTCTCCTGCAGCACGGGGCTCGGATTGCGCACACGTTCCGGAGCAGGCTCTGCCTGGGCACGAGGTTTTGACTGTACGGGAGGGGATTTTCTTTTGGACACGGCTTTAACCTCCGGGACTGGCGTTTGAACCGGGCTGGAGTTGGCAGCAGAAGCTGACGATGTGACATCCGAGGAAGCGACAGGACGCGGCGTTACTTTCTCGGCCACGGGGACTTGGGCAGCAGGAGATACCGTCTCGTCAGATAGCGCAACGATGTCCAACAGCAGGAGCCTGTCTTTGACCAACTGCGGCGCGGGGCGAAAATCAGCCATCCAGCCACTCAGCGCGTGAAGAAGCAACGACACAACAATGCAGCCCATCAACACGAACTTCCGGATGCCAAAAATACGGCCTTCCTTTCCCATCCTCTTCAATTGGGCAGCTTGAATGCCCTGATCGAAGTCCGAAAGTGTCAAAAAACCCGTCTCGGAAGGACTCATATTGTTATTTCCTCCGACCCGTGATAATAGGAACAATATCATAGCGTTCCACGGGAGGCGGATATGCTGAAGCTGGTCTTGACTATGCTTATCTTGTGTGCGGTCACATCCGACGCAGCAACACTATTTAATATAAGCATTGTTCATAGCTATCACAAGGAGTACGCTTGGGAACAGAGTTTGACCAGCGGCCTTTTAGACACCTTGCCAAAAAACACAAATCTTGATCATTTTTACCTAGACACCAAGCGTCTGCCGAAAACCCAACACGAGGAGCGCGCCAAAACAGTTTTGCAGCAACTGGCCGCAAGCCAACCTGACCTGATCATCCTCTGCGACGACAATGCGGCCAAATATCTGGGCCCGCACCTCAAAAACGGTTCCACTCCGGTCGTATACGTTGGCATTAATCGCAACCCCAGAGACTACGGCCTCTTTCCTGCCATCAACATGACCGGAATTCTCGAACGCCCTCTTCTCAAGCGTTCGCTGCATTCCATGTGTCGACTGGTCAACCCGGACGATACCAAGGTGCTTGTCCTGTTTGACTCTGACTCCACATCCGATGCCGTACTGCACGAAGCTTTCAAAGGAGAAGTGTATTTCAATCTGGGCAAGGTGCGCGTAGAACTCAAGCAATTCGAATTGTTGGAAAACTGGCAAAACGCACTTCGTAACGCCAAAGCCGAGGGTTTCGACACCGTCTATATCGGCCTCTACCACACTTTGCGCAACAGCGTGGGCGAGCATGTGCCGGATGAAGAGGTGATCGCCTGGGCCAACGCCCACGCCCCTGTGCCCATTTTCGCTTTTTGGGATTTTGCGGTCGGCAAGGGTAAAACAATTGGCGGACATGTGCTCAGCGGACGCGACCAAGGCCTGGCAGGCGGCGAAATCGTGACCGAAATTCTGAACGGCAGACCGCCAGCGGCAATTCCCCCCCGTTCCGCAAAGGAAGGTTCATACCAGTTCAGCATTCATGAACTGAATCGATTCGGTATTACGCTGCCGCAAAAAATCCGGCAACAGGCCGTCCTGCTTCCGTGAACGGTCCAGGACAAAGCCGCCAGCCCAAAAGAGCCTTCCATGCCTTGACCCGGAGCAGGTCACTCATTACCAACCTTTTCCATGAGCATAAAAAACGCAAACCAAAAAAAGCAGCAGATTTTGGACCATGAATCGCAATTGGCCCGCCAACTGGCCCTGCAGGTTCTCGAAAAACCAAAACCGCCCATCTGGATGATTTTTATACCAATATTCTTTGTTTTCTTCGTACAAAAGATGAACCAGTACAAAAGCGGGCTAACGGAATTCGTCGACAACTACATAAGGGCACGGCGGCACGCCTTGGAAGCGGCACTGGAAGCCGAAGAGACCGGAAATCCCACGAACGTGGCGGGACTTGTGGAAAAAGTGGGGAATATTCCGGAGCAGGCAAAGCCTTTTTTCGCAGACTGGATGGCCGTCCTGGTCGACCACTATCGCCTGCTGCTGACCTCACAGGGCAATAGCCATTCAACGCTGGTACGCGCCGGCTACCACAGCAAAACGAACTATCTTCTGTTCTGCAATTGCCTAAACAAAGCCGAAAACGCGTACAGCATGGCACTTCTTCCGGAAATGGAAGGAGACAACCATGACCTTCATCACGTCATCAAAAAAATTGACGCCTGCGTCACAAACCTGCGTCGACAGGATGCTGACGCAATCTTCCCTTAAAATCGAATACTCGGGCACAGCCCAAAGCTCTTAAGCCAAGCTTGCTTCAACATAACGATAGATTGGCAATGCCGCATGAAAATACGGCATTGCCAATTTTCATTTCAAGGCAACAGCTCCATCATCTCTTTCAAAAAGCACAGCATTGTTGACACTTCATAACAGTAAATAACGTATTCAAAGGCTTAAATTATGTTTAATGCATTTTAATTATTGAACATCTGCATAGTTGACCTGCACCATCATCACGCAGATATAATTTTCCAGCCGGAAACACACACAGGGAACGGAAAGCCGCAGCCAGGAATACTACAGCATGTCTTGCATCTGAGTAAAAAAATCTCCGCGTTCAAAAGCCGGGAAATGCGCTTTTTCCAGTCTGTCCAAACTTGCAAGAAACGCTTCCCATCCCTCAATCTCCTCAATTTTGGCCTTGTCACAAAAAATCTTGAAACGTGTGCCTCGGGGACACTTGGTCAAATTTATTTCAAAACTGTGTCCTTGAGTGTACACTGTCCAATGTGCGGACCAACTGCTTCTATCTCCTTCGGTTTTTTTGAATTTTTCAAAAAAAGCCTCGAATATTTCGACAATTTGCTTCACGTCCATTTTTTCTCCTTTCAGCTTCAAATGAGTTTTTTGCGTTTTTGTGTCACGGTGTACGGTAAGCATTTTCCCCGCGCTTCGGCAACTCGGAAACGGAGACTTGCCCTTTGACCTGAACCGGGCGTATTGGTAGGATCAATTCACGGGAGAAAACTGTGACCACATCCGTTCAACAAAAAAGAATTTACGAAGAAATCACCACGCGCCTGCAGACAATGGTGCAAAACGACGACCTAAAACCTGGTGATCGCCTGCCGCCGGAACGTCAACTCGCGGTAATGTTTGGCGTGTCACGCAATTCCGTGCGCGAGGCAATCAAAAGCCTGGAGCAGCACGGCATGCTGATCAGCAAACCAGGGGCAGGCACATTCATTGCCGAGAACAATCAGGCCAACCTTGCAACGGCCATGGGAGACGCCTTTGCGCGAGAAAGACATCGCCTGGATGACATATTCGAACTGCGCCTCCTACTTGAACCTCAGATCGCGCATCTGGCCGCCCAGCGCATCACACAACACGAGCTTGGGGAGTTGCAGGACCTTATCCACGCTTACAAAAGAAACCTGGGTGATGGTCTGCCGGTGTTTTTTTTCGATCAGGCTTTCCACGACGCCATCGCCGCTGCTACCGGGAACCAGTCCATCACCATGCTCATGGAGCAGATGCACGATCTGCTGCGAGAAAGCCGGGACGAGGCGCTGCAATCACCCGCCCGCAATGCCAAGTCGCTGGAAGATCATCAAACGATCCTGTCGGCCTTGAACTCGCGCGATCCGGAGCGTGCCCGGGAGGCCATGACGGAGCACCTCAAGCATACCCGGGAAATTGTTTTTACCTCAAACACGGGAGAATAATTATGAAAGAAATACGTAAAACAGCACGCGATCTGATGACCGGATTCTGTCGCGTATGCCCTGTTTGCAACGGCAAGGCTTGCGCAGGGGAAGTTCCTGGTATGGGTGGGATCGGTACCGGTTCGGCCTTCATGGCAAACGTGCAGGCCTTGGCCAAAGTCACTTTCAACATGCGTTTGGTGCACAAAATCACCGAACCTGATACCAGCACCCATATCCTGGGCCTGGATTTGTCCATGCCCGTCATGGCTGCTCCAATCGGCGGAATTTCATTCAATATGGGAGGGAAGCGCACTGAAGAGGAATACATCGACGCGATCATCCACGGGTGCAAGCAGGCAGGAATCATCGGATGCGCTGGGGACGGTGTGCCACCCTTTATCCACGAATCGGGTCTGGCAGCCATCACGGCTGCGGGCGGACACGGCATCCCGTTCATCAAACCCTGGGAAGACGCCGAACTCTATGAAAAATTAGCCAAGGCCAGGGACTGTGGAGCCAAAATCATAGGAATGGACATCGACGCGGCCGGCCTTATCACACTGCGCAAAATGGGACGTCCGGTCTCTCCCAAATCCGTGGACACGCTACGGGAAATCATTGCCAAGGCGGGAGTGAAATTCATCATCAAGGGTATCATGACCCCGCAAGACGCGTTACTGGCTTTGGAGGCTGGAGCTGATGCCATAGTCGTTTCCAACCATGGCGGGCGCGTGCTCGATCATACGCCGGGAACAGCTGAAGTATTGCCGAGTATAGCCGGAACGATGAAGGGAAAACTGGGAATAATCGTGGATGGAGGGGTGCGCACAGGTGCCGACGTGCTCAAAATGCTAGCCCTGGGAGCGGACGCAGTCATGGTCGGCAGACCGTTCAGCATCGCCGCCATGGGCAATCTGACCGAGGGCGTTGTCACCTACAGTCAAACACTCCGCACGGAACTCATGCAGGCCATGGTAATGACCGCCACCGAATCGGTAGCGAAGATTTCGCCGACAATACTCTACAGCAAGCCCTAAAAAAAGGGCCGGATAACCGGCCCTAACCTCTGTATTTCAACCCGGTCTCGTAAACTGGCAACCCTCTCTCGGGGATTTCCTTGCTCCAGCATACAGCCACAGGATAGCGATCAAATTCACCCATGGAGGATTCGGGAGAATAACCTTCCAAGGAAAGCTCAAGCTTGGCGTCCTTCTGGATGGGCGTACGAGTCTTGAGACATAGGCCACCGTCGCTGTAATTGATCAAACGGGCATACTGGGTCTTGCTCTGGCCTTCGTACACATAACGGACAGGCACCAAACAATCTTTTCGGATATGAATGCGCTTGTTTTCAGACATTTGAATCCTCCTCGCGTTTTGCCCGACTTTTAGGAGTCGGGAGTGGACCTCGAACATTTTGAAATAATATAGCCGATTTCAACAAAAGAGGCAAATATCCTGAATCAGAAAAAGTTTCCAAAAAAATACTTGCCATTTGTAACACCCCTCTATATTAACCGACTTCGCTTTCGGGGCAACCCAAAGCAAATACGGCGAGGTAGCTCAGACGGTTAGAGCATGCGGCTCATATCCGCAGTGTCGGGGGTTCAATTCCCTCCCTCGCTACCAAAATTACTAAAGGATTTAAGCAAGTTAGCTTAAATCCTTTTTTCTTTTCATCTCACTTGCCCCCCACCTGTCCCCCAGCCCATACTCAGCCTTCAATTGCCTCCAAAAAAAATACGGCCACTGAGCACGGCCCAAATGCTCAGCACCTCGGTGCCGCACAAATGAGACGAAAGCCTCTGCGACCATATGGCAGAATTGGCGGCTTCATTCGGCGATCTGGTTCCGACTCTCTCCTCACTATTACCCACCAACTCGGCAAGGATACCTGGCCATGAACAAGCCGAGTGTCCGGGTCACTCCTCGTCAATGCTCTCCTCTTTGATCAATACCGCTTAATGCCGGAACTCGCTGAGTTCTGGCCATAAGACCTAAGCAAATATCCTGCCCCCTCTCAAAACGCCCTTCCTTCCGAAGAAAAAATGAATTTGAAATTTTTTCTGAAACTTTCCTGAATTTCAATAAAAGAACATCTGGTAAAAATAACATATAAAATTCGTATAGTTAACGGATCTGAGTGTGAAGAAACTTTCTATAAAGTTTCAAATTTTCCCCCTCCCGAATCTGCTCGATAAAATCCATGACAGACAACGCAAACACGTCACCATGGAGGAAAAAACATGAACGGATTCCAAGAGTTGTATAACACACTTCCGCCAATCTTTGCAAGGCAATCTGTTGGAAAATTAACAGGAGGCATCATCCAACCAGGAACATGCTCGAACCTCGACAGCCAGGGGCTAGGCCCTGAGGGACGCTTCCTCATCGGGAAGAAGGTGGTCTACTCGCGTGACGCTTTTCTGAAGTGGCTGGAGGCAAGGGTCAAGGCGCCGCAGGGCAAGAAATAACTGACTAGGAGAGCATCAGGACGCCCGGCGATGGGCGTCCTGATGAAATCACCCAACCGTCCAACAATCAACAAGACTGAAGGAGATACACAATGAGCAACACTACGACCACAAAAAAGCACCGCAGAACTGTCGCAGAGATCAGAGAAGAGTACGCAAGGTTTGTCGATCTCTACAATAGCGGCATCACTCCTTATGAAATCATGAGGAAGCTCGATATCACGAAGGTTCAATACAAGAAGTACTTCGCAGATGCCATTTCATCTACCCACATAACTCTTGTGACCCATGGATACGGAACGTGCGAAGGGAAGCATCTTCCAGATCAAATCCTCGCCAAGCTTCAAGCGACAAAGGATGATCTGATACGTTTTGAGTCCATTGATGAGAACAAGATCATTCTGACAAAGATTGATATATAAATGAGAATATCAACACTCAGCAACAGGTCTCCGCCAAGATTAATATTTACGATAGACAGCAACACAGGCAACACATTACCACATTCAACACTAACTTTTAGATGAGGTCACCAAGGTGTACTATTTAAATCCGAACATGACTATTCTTGGCGAAGAATACTGGCAGAAGAAGAACTTTCTTGACCATCTGGATGTTAACCGGAAACTTGCAGCTGCTTTCAGCATGCAGCGCATAGAGGGAATCCTTCACCGCATGTACGAGGACCTGCGGTTCTGCGAGCCACAAAGGTTCATGGGAACCCCCTTTCTCAGATATCTCAATCTGGAATTATTCCCCAAAGACTTGATAGAGGTTGTCGAGTACATTGCGAGCCTTGCGGAACTCGACAAAAATTCCGTCCTTCTCGCCACGCTCGGCAGCATAGCCTCCGCAATGTGCGGTCGCTACGTCGTCCAGGTTGACGAGGGATGGAAAGAGGCGGGATGCCTGTACTCGGTTATCTCCGCACCTTCCGGTTCCAGGAAGTCAGCCGTCATGGGCAATCTGGCGAAGCCCTTTGAACTCCACTTCGAGGAGTTGAACATAGAGTTCGAGGAGCAGTCTGCGGCATACGAGGAGATACAAGGGCATCTTGCCTTGCTCAAAAAGAAGATCGTTACCGCCTGCGTGAACAATCACATGAAGGAATGCTTCGAGTCCGGAATTTACTTTGGGGATCCGAAGGCGGCGGTAGCTGACCTGCAAGAACTTGTCGACTCACTGGACCGGGACGCGAACCTGGCCAAGCCCAGATTCAGATATGCCCCACAAATCTTCTCAAGCACTGGCAGCAAGGTCTCCTTCGGTGACAACATGTCACGGCAAGGTGAATACACATGCATCTTTGAAGCAGAGGGTGGTTTTTTTGAAGGGGAGGTCGCCTTCAAGTCCGGTCATCCTGACTTGTTCCTCAAGGCGTACGACATGGAGGGCTACAACTACTCCTCGATCAAAGTTGGAAAGGTCGCAATGCGGAGGACATCGATGTGCATAACTGCATTTGTTCAGCCTGATGTGCTTCTGAAGTGGTATCAGAACACTAAGCTTCGAGGTCGAGGCATGATTCAGAGATTCCTTGTACTCTTCGCGTACAAGCCCATATACAGCCTTCAAAACATGTCCTTACCCACCCCTCCGAAAGCGGGATCGCTGTTGGCTTACAACTCCAAGATCTCCGAGATGCTGAAGCGAAACTTCACGCAGGACAAGAACAGAGAGATCCGGACGGTAAAGGTCACGCCTGAGGCATACGAATATGTCAAGGACTTTGAAGCGTGCATCAAGCAGTACATCGATAGCGGGATGTATCTGCCCATGCAGTCATTTCTCTCAAAGGCTCATGGATCTGTTGTACGGCTGGCATTATGCATCCATGCCTGGAACAATCCCATTCCTGAGGAATGTCCAATCACCGGGGAGGAGATGTGTGCTGCGATCTCTTTGATGCACGTTATCCTAGAGCATGCTCAGGCTGCCTTCGCCCCGGAATATGCTCAAACGTGCACTGATGCGAACGAAATACTCACGTGGATATACCGATGTGATTGGAGCGGGCGCCGAGGTTTCTCCGATGCCGATGTCAGGACCGCGATTAGCGGATTGACCAAGAAGCAGTGTCACGCGGCGCTCGATCTGCTTGAGCAACACAATTACATCAGGCAGTATCTCGAAGCCGGGATTGACCGGTTGTGCGTGCTGAATCCTCGACTCTTTGAACAAAATTACGGTCCACAGATCGCGCTACCCGTACACTCCTGATGCCTTAACCCCCCGAAAACCCGTGAAATTCATTTTCCCGCGCGGAGTTTTCGGGGACTTGTTGGCTTACCGCGTCGATCAAGAGTGAAGGCTACGGTCTGGATAAGGCCGTAGCTTTCTTCTGTGTCTTCTGTTGATGTCGCGCTCTTGGCCTTGGGGCGCAGTCAGACCGACAATCCGGCTGACTACTCAGTTATAGATCCAATTATAAGTCAGACATGTTGATTATGCCCAAACAGTAATTGACTGGGTACGCCGTTACCCCAAGAGCTCACCATCCCGGGATTCCATCTCCACAACGTAGGACTGCGATTAGCGGATTGAACATGAAAGCGCCGTCGGTACCCAGTTTTTTTGACCAACGCACTTGCACAAGGATGTATATCAAGGCCCAGTTCAACAGCATATTCAACATGACCTTCAAGCTCGTTGCGCTAAATTTGTTCGAAAAGAACATACTTGTCCGCCGATTTTAAGACTCCAAGACACCGGAAACATGAGAAATTTAGTTTTCTACGCGTAGTATTGTGGCATTCTTTGAACAAAGTACTTGAACAAGTGTGAGGGCTATGGCCTAGATAAAGCCGTAATCAATCCTTTATTCTCCGCATGAGCATCATGATGATCGCCAATTTTCAATCAGACAATGATACGCAGTAAGCCACTTGGCATTCCGCCTGATTACCCTCTGATTCCCATGATGGGCATAACGCCCAATTACCTTTAACCCAGCTTATAACGGACGACCCAGCCTTTCGCACTTGGTTTATCGGAGCTTTACTGCTACCCAACCAGCCCATGACCACCATCCGTTTGACCCCGTCCGGACACCTGGCTCTTGATCTCGCCGAAGCCGACGCATACCCTGTGGCACAAGATCTGGCCGCCCGCTTCGCGACGGACTGGCGCGAGGGCCTGTTATGCCTTTGCGCCCGCCGCGACGGCCTGACATTTCTCGGAGCGGCCCACTTCTGGGCCGACGTGGCCGCACGATTCCGACCGCCGTCTGCCATCTCTTCGAAAGCCAAACCATTCCCGAACCCCCAACACGCGAAGAGTTTGACAGGGATGGGTCGAGAACGCTCCGCCCATGCCCAGCGGTGAACACTTGTGCGTCGACATGCTGGAAACGATATGGTCCGGCCTGGTCGATAGGGATCACGTAGCCATTGCCCAGGACGGAGGCATTGAGCAATTCCTGCGCAAGCGCGCTCCAGGTTGGACCAGCCACCGTGATGACCAGATACATCTTTATCTGCATCGAGAAACGCAGGACAGAAGATCCAAGAACCCTCGGCCTGCGGTTTCATCGTTGCTGCGAGAAGGCTGAGGACTGCATTCTCGTCAAGGCGCTGTGCCAAATTATAGGCATCCCCTAGAAAACCAGAAAAACTTGGTGAAGCTCAGGTCCAGGCAGAACGCATACTGCTTGAGGCGTTTCAAGAAGGAGTGCGAAGTTTGGGGCGTAACTTCGTCCATATTATTCAATGAATAAAGGTTGTTAGCAGTTAATAGCGAGCCACGAAAGTCGAGTTTAGGAAAAGTGTTTGGTTCATTGAACAAGCATTGATTAGCTTTTTAAATTGTTTTAGGAAAAATTTTTTCCAAGATCAGCGAAACTATCTGCACTTACTTCGGAGCTAGAAATGGTGACCCCTGACATGGCAACGCAAAGCGCTGACACATATCTAGATCGCTTTGTAGATATTAAGACGATTATTGATCGAGCATTGGAATATATAACTCAGCACGACTGCGAACCTGGCAAGCATGGGCTAGCTTTCAAGTCAATTCTAAGCCATTTTCGACTTCCAGGGTATAGAAATCCTCTAAAGGCTCCAACCTCTGTCCTTTCTGCGCATCTAAAGAAGCGCAAGTTATCCCCCCCTCTTAAACAGTCTATCCTTTTATGTTGGATTGAGTCTCAAAATATTCTGTATTCCTTCAAAGTGGCAGCGCAAGAGCAAGGTTATTTGATTGATGAAAACAGAATCGATATCGAAAGCAATGCTGATGCAAAACTGGTTCAGTTCCTAGTTGAATCCTTAGACGAACGACAGGAAAATCTTACTTCTGAAGAAATACAGTTAGCCGCTATTCTGACAGCAAGTGGCGCAACTTCTCTTTCAGATGGTGAAATCCCAGATGATCTGAGTTCATCTTTTGGGGAAATAATAAAACTTATCTCAAGCTATCCCCCTGGCGACCCGATATGGAATAATCTTGAAAATCTTTTTGATGAAATTAAAGTTCTCGCTGACATAAAGTCAAAAGAAAATGAGTACACAAAAAAAAGGAAAAATCTTGAGCAGTGTTTAGATACCATCTCAAACAACTATGGTGCTTCTATAGCATACTGCGGACTTGAGTCCATATCTTCTCTTGAAGCATCTGAATGTCTTGACGAAAGCCTAGAAAAACTAATCCATTTTTGTGGTACTTTTGAAACTGCACTGAAAATATTTAGCTCTCCAGCTCCTGATTTTACGAGCATAAGCGAGGAACAGGAATATCAAAAACAACGAACAAATGCCGCTGAAGAGATAAAATCAGTATTTTTAAATATCAAGGATGCTATTTCAAAAGACAAAAAAGCAAAAAAATTAGAATTAAATAGCTTTATTGAAAATACCGATATTAATAATCAAAGTAACAATGAAGATACTCAAGACTACGATAAATTCACAGTAGAAATATTAGACAGTACTGAGACGCACAAGTCAGAGAACGATACATCTGACTACGCAGACGATGAAGAGATGACCGCAAGCCCATCTCTTCATGCTCCAGAGCAGTTAGACACTCAAAGTGAAGACTTAAGAGAAGAGGAAGAGCCTGCCTCTCTGATCAAAGAGAACGAGTCGAGCACAAATGACCCTATAAGACACGTTGACCCTCCTCGTCCCTCACAAGAAGCAGAACCTTATCCGCTGAAAGTAAAACAGATGGAGCGCAAAGCTCTAAATGAATTGTCCGATTCTTCTTTAGCAGATGCCTCTTCTATAAATAATCAAATTTTTAGACTAGTCGAATCTGGGAACCTAAGCCTCGCTTATCATTTAAGCCTCTATTTGGAAGAAATTCATGGTCTACGAGGAAGTGAAGTTCCATCATGCGTCTTGCACGCCGTCATGACAAGTTACCAGCTTGTAAACTCATCTAATGAAATTGTTTTAGAGTTGCAAAATGATGCAGAGTCATTAACCTATCAGTATTATGCAGGTTCTCAGGACAACTCAATCAAGCTTTCGAAAGGGCTTATGATTTTTGCTGCATGCCTATGCCCTTCTTTGTTTTCCCCAGCCTCAAACATGCATGATATCATTAGACAAATGCCCTATCCTGAGAACATGAGTGAATTACTCTATCCATTACGCAATACCATACTTGAAGGGCTTCAGCATGGTGTCGTTCTTTCTCCTTCTCTTCTTAAGGGAATTCACGAACAGAAAGCCTGGGAGGGCGCTGTCTGTGCTCAACAAGATAAAATTGGAAAATGGCTGAGCGACAATCGACGCTCTAACCTATTTAAGGGCAGCGGGAATGCTGTTTGGCATAAATGGCTTGAAGCTGACTCAGAACTAGGGCTGGCTTTGGAATTGGCAGCCCAGGGCCGAACGGATGAAGCCGAAAGAGTTCATTCTATCTCTTCGAACTGGAGCAAAAGGAATTTCCTTGAAAAACAGCTAGTCAGTACCGATAAAGAGGTACGAGGGCGAAAGGCTGATTTGCGCCCCATTGAAGCCAAACTCAAACAACGCCTCCTAAAATCAGCTGAGGATGCAGTATCGTTGCTTCAAGATTGGCTCAGCGGGATTCAGCAAAAGCCTGGCGCAGGCTCCGGTATTGAGGGATCAAAGAGCTTCCAAGTTTGGCGAGAGAAATTGATTGTTGAGCTAAAAAAAGCTGAAGAGGACTGTAAAGTTACAGAGTCGGCCTGTGATGAACTGACAACTGCAAGGACTATCTTCACTCGTATAATTAGCTACCTCTTGGATTTGTTTGACCCTCACAAGGCGATCCCAACTCAGTATGCATTTTTAGGTCAAATTTTACATGCTGAACTGCTAAAAGTGCCAGGCTTGAAGCTCTCTGAAGAATGGAAGCCAGTAGACAGCATTATTGAAAGGGGATCACGTATCTATAATGCTCTCAAAAAAAGCAGCCTGGATAGTTGGAGCAAGGCCTTTGAAAGGAATCTGGAGAATGGAAACTTTCTTACCACGGGACAAATTCTAGAACTCATTACACTTGAACTGGCGAACTCAGATCATGATTATGATGTTCTTATGTTAAATCAGCAGCGAGCGCGTGGCGAACAGAAACAGGCCTTGAAAGAAGCTATTCAGAATACAAAGAATGAGATCGAACAAGCGGTTCAGATTGACTTACTTACCGAAGTTGAGCGATTTGAGAGACTTGAAATCATTGATACCATGCTTGATCATCTTGATAAGATAGAAGATTTTCCTGTAGCAAAAGAAAGACTCAATGTTATTAGCAATGAACTCTCTTCCCTTAAAAAGCGAAAAGTAGACTCAGTAAGAAGTCGCCTACACGCTGAGATAGCAAAAGAGGCACTTGCGGAGCAGTATAAAATCATTGAGAACATGTTGGATCAAGGCGACTTCCTTACTGCAAACGAAAGCATAGACCTCGTTAAAAGTGGTCAGAATTTACATGGCACTCAAATTCAACGAGACATATTCAATGAATTTTTTCCTTCTTTTGTGGAACAATTTTCTAAAGAGGCTCCACGATCTCTACGGGAAGTCGCTAATAATGTTAAAAATCAAAAATCAGTTGGGCCATTAGTACTAAAAGATGTACGAGGCGCACAATGTGAAAGTGCCTCAAAGATGATACTAGCATGGGATAGAATTAAAACAACAAGGTCTGATTTAAAGAATCAAATCACTTTGGTTATTGAACAACTTGGCTTTGAGTTAAATTCTATTGAGGGACACGACAAGTGTTCCAGTAGCGATAAGGCATTATGGTTTAAGGTAAGCGCTAGCCCAGTTCTTAATCCAGAAGAACTCAGAATCCCTCCTCGCTTTGGCTCTTCAGCTTATGGATCGTACAGCATCCTGTGCATCTGGGACAGACCTTCTGAAGAAGAAGTCATTGCCTTAGCTTCCAAGAAAGGCTCTACAAACCCAACCATTGTATTTTATTTAGGCAGATTGACAGTTAAAGGTCGCCGCGACTTGTCAATATTCGGCAAGAAACAAACTCCAAATCTTCTTGTCCTTGACGAATCATTGCTTTGCTTTTTATGTGGCGAGCGTGGCGTAAGAGTAAAAGCATTTTTTGAATGCACTCTTCCATTCACAGTGGCAAATCCATATACAACTTCAGCTGGCATGGTCCCACCAGAAATGTTTTTTGGAAGAAAAGCTGAAGAGCAGTCTATTGTCGCGCTAGATGGAACAAACCTAGTATATGGTGGGCGCCAATTGGGAAAGACCGCCCTTTTGCTGCATGTTGAACGAAAATATCATAGTGCAAAAGAAGGAATGATCGTAAAATGGATAGATTTAAAAACAGAGGGGATTGGCTACCAAAGACCAGCTGGTGACATTTGGGAACTAGTTTGCCTTGAACTATTCAATTTAGGTATTCTTAAAAAACAAAATATGCTTAGGAGCACTATAGAAAGAAAAATTGAGGAATGGCTTGATGAGGACAAAACACGTAGGATTATTTTGCTTTTAGATGAAGCCGATGCTTTTTTGGAGTCAGATGGGAGATCCGAATCGAGCCATGCTACTCATCACGAGAATTCACTACGCTCAGAATACCCTAATGTTCTCGCCTTAAAGAGCTTAATGGACAAGACCCAGAAACGCTTCAAATTTGTGCTTGCTGGACTTCATAATGTACAAGCCTCTGCACGGTATGCAAATACAATATTTGGACATCTAGGAACTCCAATTTGCATTGGGCCTCTTTTGAATAACGGGGAATGGAAAGATGCCTTGAGCCTCATTTGCGATCCTTTGCACATGGCTGGTTATCGTTTAGAAAGCAATACTCTCCCATTTAGGATTTTTTCTCATACCAACTATTACCCCAGCCTTATTCAGCTTTTTTGCAAACATTTGATTAATCATTTTAATGACAATCTTCAAAAGCAGCTAAATCCAAAAATTCCTAATGTTATTGATCTCCAAGACATTGAAGATGCGTATTTAAGCCAGGGATTACGAAATGAAATTCTACGCAGATTTAATCTAACCTTGAATTTAGATATGAGATTTAAGGTGATTGCTCTACGTATTGCTCTAGAATATGCTTCAGAAGAAGATTTTATTCCTCAACAAACTCGTGTCAACGCAGATTGGATCCGACAAGAAGTAAAAGAGCTTTGGCCAGAAGGGTTTCAGCAAGCTGTATCTTTAGAAGATTTTCAAATCATGTTAGATGAGATGGTCGGCCTAGGCATACTTAAACGTCATAAAAGTCAGAATTATTCTATCCGCAGTCATAACTTGATAAAATTACTAGGTAACGAAGAACAAATTGAAGCTTCTTTGTTGGAAGCAATAAATTCGCCAGTTCAAAAACGCTTTGATCCATCTTCTTTCCGGCGGGGCATGAAAGGCCATTTTTGGAGAAGAAGCCCCTTAACAAGTAGCCAAGAAACATCTTTGTTGCAGCAGAATTTTTCTACTTCTGTTGTGTTTGCTACAAAATTATCTGGCCTTGATGATTTAATTCCATTCCTTGAAGAACTTTCGGTAAAGATCATTATAATTAAGGACGTTTCCAGTGCTCAGCTGTTTCAAGAGCGGATAGGTAAGATTGTTACAAGCACAGTTAGGGATGAGCGAACTACTCTTATCGTAGTAAATTATGATCTCCCGTGGACTTTAGAATGGATACTAAAATGCCAAGCAACATTGGATCGCAGGTTTTCTAAAAGCATAAGCGCCAGTGTATTGTTTATAGCAAACTCTGAAAAAGCTTGGAATATAATTCAGGATACCTCTTCTACTCCTTTTCCAAACACGATCAATCAATTTACTCTTAAGCCATGGGACGAACAAGCTCTAAACTCATGGCTACAAGATGAAGCAATTGGTCTGCAAACAAATGATGAACGAAAGCGTTTATTTGACCTTACAGGTGGATGGAGCGGATTGTTGAGCCTCTTCGGAAGAAGATGCAAGGATGAATCTTTAAGTTGGACAGAATCTTTAAGCTCAATTTCAGAATCGATAACTTCAGACACATCGTGGAATCCTATTAACAATGCTCCTTCAGCAACGTTGTCTTGCTTTAAGGCGTTGGCTGACTTTGGCGATCCAATAGCCACTGATGAACTTGTTGAACTGGTAGAAGGCTATGATAAGCATGAAATAGTCGACTCACTCAAATGGGGCGACGTTCTAGGATTTGTAACAAAGGAAGGGCGAGACCGCTGGAAACTTACTCCTTTTATTGCAAATTTGGCAAAAGGATAAGAGGATGAGAGATTTTTGGTGGAGCCTTCCAGGGCCATCCTCCTATGTGGAACGCATTGTAGGAGGATTATCAGATGGTCAAAATGTAATAGTAATAATTCCGAAAAGCGAAACAAGAGGGCTCAGAGCTGCAATCCAGGAAAAATTAGAAGAGATCCGCCCGTTCACCAGTATTAACTTTGATTATATCAATCGGACAGGACTTCCTCCAGCTCGATATATTCATGAAATATACGAAGATGATTTGGATTCTGCCAGAGTTTTAAATGCAAAAAGCCTAGCAGAGCTTGACTCATTCTGTGGAAATTCTGTTTGGATAGAAAATGTAAATATAAACGAGTTGCATATTTGGTATGACTTTCTTTGTCAATATCAACATACATGCCAGTGCCATGAAGCGTACAACAGAGGAACAATTTGCCTTCTTGTTTCACAGGGCTCGGCACTAGGCCTTCCTACACAAGACGTTGCGCTTACTATTCATTATTGGAATGGGGCTGTAGGCAGGGTTGATATTTCAACATATATTGAAGCTATAAACAAGCATACAGACTCTCTTCATTTATTACGCAGGTTAAAAACCGCAATTGTCACTGAATTAGCACTTTCTGACAGCCAGCTTGCTATCGATTTATCAGCTTATTCTTTAAAATTATTAATTGACAATCCTCAATTAGCTTTACTTGGAGATGATATTTCTCAGATAAGGACAAATAATTTAACTGAACTTGCAGATATAGAAAAAAATATGATGCTGTCTATAGATGGAACAATGTTAAAACATTCATCAGTACTTGCTTTAGAGGGCAATTTAGATGAAATCAAGAGACGAGTCTGGGCAGCTCAAATTGCTGTCTTATTTCCGGCCCTTGAGCAAGCGCGAATAAGACTTTTAAATGAAGACGTTAAAGGCTTCCTGTCGCTCCCTTTTTCAGATGGCTATGAAGAAATTAACGAGCTATTTGGCCTTGAGCTCGGACACATATGGTTTCAAATCAAATGTCAAACAGTCCCTTCCACTCTAAAGACACTGGTGTATAACTTAAGAAAAATGCGAATCAGTCTAGCCCACCTCACTCCTGTTGAGTATGAGTTGATTTGTAATCCACAAGTGTTAGAATATCTAAGCGGAAATAGTTAGTGACAACTGCACTAATGTATATGGATAATCTACTGTAAACATATTTAAGATTCACACTTACAAGTTAATAACTCTTCAGATTACCAAGCATAATTTTTCGCTCATCCGGCTGGAGCGTATTTATGACAAAATGAAAATGTAAACTTAGCGTTCACTCAGGATAACCACGACCCGTTTACCAAGTTGCTTTTCGATGTCCTGGGTAGTTTCGCGGAATTCGAGCGGAATATCCTGCGGGAGCGTCAACGTTAGGGCATCGAAAAAGCCAAAGCTGCAGGAAAATATGCCCATGGCAAAGGCGGTAGGAAGAAAAGCGTGGACCGGGTCAAGGTGCGCACCCTGAGAGACCAAGGGGTATCGTTTCGCAAGATCGCTGAGCAACTTGGGTGTAGCCTGTCCAGTGTTCAACGCGTCTTATACGGCGAACAGCAGTTACCTAATCCAGCGGTGAATGTTGAGGTATGACGATATGCCTCCCATGCATTCCTTGTGAAAACTAATTTTTTTTCGCGACAATTGATATAGGTACGACTTTTTCCTGAGTATTGCCCACATAATTATCCCAACTAATCAGGAGACTCCATGGAAGATTACCTCAAGCAAGCAATCGAAATCGTCAAGGCCCAGGCATCAGTCCGCAATATGAACGAGGAAGAGATCACGTCCATGATCAAAGCCTTGGCTGGAAGCATTCGTGGAGTAGCGGAAGGTGTCGCGCCTGCCGTTGAAACCGAAGCTGCTGTCGATCCCAAAAACGCCATCCGGGAAAAAAGCGTCATTTGCTGTGAGTGCGGCAAGTCATTCAAAGTTTTGACGAAGCGCCATCTGGCAACGCACGGTCTTACACCGGAACAGTACAGGGAAAAATATGGCTACAAGAAAGGCACGTCTCTTGTGGCGAAGTCCTTGGCGCGTGACCGCCGCAAGACCATGCAGGGTATGAAGCTCTGGGAGAAACGCAAGAAATCCCCCAAGGCCGAATAGTTGTTCGGACCACAGGCAAATGAAAATATCAGGCGGGTTTCCCTTTTCCCGAACCGTCTGTTTTCTTATTCGCTTCGCAACAGATTAGCTTAACTCACACGATACCAAACGGATTCATTCATCCGACCCTCCAAAATGACGAAGGCTGCCCGTGTGGAGCAGCCTTCGCTTATGTTTCTTGTCCTGAGTTTCATGAGGCTTGCTCAAGTAGCCGTGCTACACCCCGCAGTTCTAACTTGGAAACTGTACGCTTGGCGTTCTGAACGCGTTGATTGTTAAGGGCTGTCAACGCCGACGGATTGTCGATCAGAGATTCCACCAATTCCAGCGGTGTCATTCCTTGTTCGTCACGCTTCCGCACAAGCTCGGGGGCCAGTTGCAGTAATCTTTCTATAGCATGCATATTACAAGACCAACGTAAGCGCTCAATAGAGCCCATCTTCCAATAATTTCAAGCTATGAGATAAAGGACCTTCAATCCAAGGAGGTCCTCATGAAATCTCGCATCCGCCAGAACCGTGCTGCCCGATGGCTCGCTCATGTGGAGCAGTGGCGGCAAAGCGGCATGAGCAAGGCCGCGTATTGCACGGCGCACGGCCTGAATTTCAGTTCGTTCCGTTACTGGCTACGCAAATCGCGCTCGGCATCAGTGGATGTGCCCGCCTTGCCGCCCGCGATTGTCCCTCTCCCATTCACGCTAGCTGCGAAGGCTCCGTCCATAGGTCTTCTGGTCGGTAATCGCTACGCCCTGGATGTCCCTGCCGACTTCGACGAGGGCACGCTGACCAGGCTGTTGTCCGTGCTGGAGCCTCGATGCTGAAAATGCCCGCAACAAAGGTCTATCTTGCCCCTGGAGTTACGGACATGCGAGCCGGTATCGACAGGCTGAGCATGGCGGTCCAGGGCATCCTCGATCTGGATCCTTTCTCCGGGCACCTCTTCGTCTTCTGCAACCGCAGACGCGACGCCATCAAGGTGCTGTACTGGGATCGCAACGGCTTCTGCCTCTGGCACAAGCGTCTGGAAAAGCATCGCTTCTGCTGGCCCGAGCGGGTGTCTGAGGTCATAAACATCACTCCGCAACAGCTCGGCTGGCTCCTTGATGGACTTACCCTCTCGCCGCAAGGAGCGCACCAAAGGCTACACTACAAATCGGTTCTGTAGCAATAAAATCTTTGCTATTTCAATGTATTATTGCTAAGCACACTTGCATGGGAGACATCGAAAATCTTCCCGATGACGTCGGGCAACTCAAGCATCTGGTCTGGGATTACTACCAACAAAACCGCCATCTTCAGGACCGCGTGGCCCTGTTGCAGGCCGCCCTATACGCTCCCAAGTCCGAGAAATCCAAAGACCTCTTCCAGGGCATCCTGCCTCTGCCCTTGGTTAGGATCGCAGAAGCGAAACCGGTGGAAGTGCCTGTCGTCGAGATCCCGGCACACACCAGGACC